>Ga0247817_10000107_pt1 | contig 67197 bp, 65 predicted proteins | sample UWRJL212509R1_FD_178010 | JGI IMG/M metagenome (GOLD analysis project Ga0247817, IMG submission 178010) | Plant litter microbial communities from Arlington Agricultural Research Station in Wisconsin, United States - UWRJ-L212-509R-1 | ecosystem: Environmental > Terrestrial > Plant litter >... | reverse complement strand
CGACCAACCTCGGGTACACCCAGGGCTAGCCTGCCAGCGCCCACCAGATCATGAGCATCGTGACGAAGAACCCCGTCGCGAAGTTCAGGTAGAGAAAGCGGTGCCATCCGCGGTTGGCTGACTCGGCTGCCGCGTCGGTGATGTTCCAGTAGATCGCGCAGCTCACCGCGTAGGGGAGGGCGAGCAGCGCTGCGAGCGGACCGGGCCAGCTCGAGAACAGCAGCAGCACTCCCGCGAGCACGTAGGCCACCACACTCAGCCGCACCGTCGCGCGGGCTCCGATGACCGTCGCGATCGAGGAGATGGATGCCTCGCGGTCGGCGAGAACGTCCTGCACTGCCCCGAACGCGTGCGATGCCGTTCCCCACAGGAAGAACGCGCCAAGGATTACCCACAGCTGCGGCGTGAACTGCGCGCCAGCGAGCACGAGTCCGTAGATTGCTGGCGACACGAAGTGCGTGCTGCTCGTCACGGAGTCGATGAACGGCTTCTCCTTGAAGCGCAGCCCCTTCGCAGAGTACGCGATCACAGCGAACACGCTGATCGCGAGCACTAACCAGGAGAGGGGGTTACCGACGGCAACCAGGTAGATCAAGAACGGGATATTGGTGAGGGCCGCCGCCCACAAAGTCGGCCGGTGCATGCTCGTGTCGAGCAGGGCGCCCTCGACGCCGCCCTTGCGTGGATTGCGCAGGTCGGACTCGTAGTCGAAGACATCGTTGATGCCGTACATGGCCAGGTTGTACGGGATCAGAAAGTAGATGGTGCCGATGATGAGGGTCGCATCGATCTCACGCGTGGTGAGAAAGTACGCGGCGGCGAAAGGGAACGCCGTGTTGACCCAGCTCAGCGGGCGGGATGACACGAAGAGCGCTCTAAGCATCTGATTCGCCTTTCGCTCTCGGTGCCAGCAGCGTCCACAGGGACGGCAGCAGGATCACTGCCGCGATCGCGTAGGCGAAGTCCTCGAGCGGGGCGATCCCGACGAAGGCACCGCTGATCTTCGCGGCGTCGTATCCGACGAGGCCCACGCCGATCATGATGTTGTCGAAGACGGCGGTCATGAGGATGACGACGCCGAGCGTGAAGGCGACGGCACCCCAGCGCGGGGCGCGCCGCGACACGAGCGCGGCGAGCGCCACGGCCGCGACGACGGCGAGGAAGATCGCGTTGAGCGCCCAGTACGTCACGATGCCGCCCGCCCGAGACGCGTCGAGACGAAGCCGTACAGGTTCATGGTCAGGTAGCAGAGCAGGGTGAGGAAGAAGAGCTCCTCGAGCGGAAGTTCCGGAGCGAGCTGCAGCCCGGTCATGAAGTCGGTCTCGCCACGGAAGAAGATGCCCAGGCCGATGCCCGCGACATCCCACGCCAGAAAGAAGACGAGCCCCACGGCGAGCACGATCGTCGCACGGCGCCAGTCGCTCCAGAAGAACAGCCCGAAGCGGCGGTCGAGCACGACCATGCCGGTGAGAGCTACCGCGAGGGCGAGCAGGTAGAGGATGCCCACGAGTGTCCTACGGAGTGGTTTCGACGAGCTCGGGGGTCTCCGCCACCGCGGGCAGCGACGACACGAGGGGCTCGGGCAGCGGCTCCGTCGAATTGTCGCCGCGCAGGCGCTTGAGCAGGATCTCGGCGCTGATGAGGCACATCGGCAGGCCGATTCCTGGAATGGTCGAGCCGCCGACGTAGTAGAGGCCGTCGACCTTCTTCGACTTGTTTCCGGCACGGAAGAACGCGCTCTGCTTGAGCGTGTGGGCCGGGCCGAGCGCGGTTCCGCGCCAGGCGTTGAAGTCCTCGACGAAGTCGGCCGGACCAACAGTGCGGCGCACCGTCACGCGCGACGCGAGGTCGTCGATGCCGGTCCACTCGGAGATCTGCGCGATCACGCGGTCGGCGAGAGCCTCGACGCGGGCGTCACCGTCGCCGTCGAGCTCACCCTTGCCGATCGACGGGTCCGCCGGGATCGGCACGAGCACGAAGACGTTCTCGAAGCCGTCGGGTGCGACATCCGGATCGACACCGCTCGGCTTGCAGACGTAGATGGATGCCGGGTCGGGAATCGAGGGGTTCGGCCCGAAGATCGCCTCGAAGCCCTTCTCCCACTTCTTCGCGAAGAGGAGGTTGTGGTGCTCGAGCTCGGGCAGGTCACCCTCGACGCCCAAGTAGAGGAGGAGCGCGCTCGGTCCGGGCACGCGCGGGTACCAGTAGGTCTCCGGGTAGGTCTGCTGCTCCGGTGCGAGCAGGCGCGTCTCGGTGAAGTGCAGGTCAGCGGCCGACACGACGATGTCGGCCTCGACGAGCTGGGTGCTGCCCGATGCATCCACGTACTCGATGCCGGTCGCGGCCCCGTCGGTGACGACGATGCGCGTCACCGCGGCACCCGTGACGATCGTGACTCCCCCGTCTTCGGCGAGCGCCTCGATGCTCGCGATGACCCCGCTGAATCCACCCATCGGATACAGCACGCCGTCCGACAGGTCGAGGTGGCTCATGAGGTGGTACATGCTGGGCGTGAGGGCGGGCGACGATCCGAGGAACACGGCCGGGTAGCCGAGGATCTGGCGCAGGCGACGGTCTTTCACGGTGCGGGCGACGAGCCGCGACAGCGGACGCACGAGCAGCCGCAGGAAGGATCCGCCCTTGCCGATCACCTCGCGGGTGAAGACCGGGCCGAGCCTGGCGAACGAGGTGTAGAGGAACTTGCGCTTCGCGAGGTCGTAGACCTCCTCGGCGGAGTCGAGGTAGCGGTCGAGTTTGCGACCGGCGCCGCGCTCGATCGACTCGAACAGCTCGATGTTCTCCTCGCGGGAGGCAGTGACGGTGATGGGTTCTGCGACGTCCTCGAAGAACACACGGTAACCGGGGTCGAGGGTTACCAGCGAGAGCTGCTCGTCGGCCGAGGTTCCCAGGAGCTTGTAGAAGTGGTCGAAGACCTCGGGCATGAGGTACCACGACGGCCCGGTGTCGAAGCGGAATCCCTCGTGCTCCCACACTCCGGCGCGACCTCCGACAGCCTGCTGCTTCTCGAATACGGAGACCTCGTGGCCCTCCTTCGCGAGGAGTGCCGCAGACGCGAGTCCGCTGATCCCGCCACCGATGATTACAACGCGGCTCATGGGCGGGGTGTCCTTCCTAGGGCAGCGAACGCAGCGATGCGCGCTTTGACCGGATTGGGCACGCGCACACGGGTGGTCCGCAAAGTCGATGCGGGGGTTGCGCGCAATCTTACGGAAAGCTCAGCGAATAGTCCCTGCGCGAGCGCGACGGCACGACGACTGCTCGCGGGAAGATCGGGCACGACCGCCGCCGAGGTGCGCAAATCGTTGTCGATGTCGTCGAGCAACCGGGCCTTGTCCTCTTCTGTGAAGGAGGAGACGTTGACGCCGGGAAAGTAGCTCCGGCCGAGGGTGTCGAAGTCGGCGGCGAGATCCCGCAGAAAGTTGACCTTCTGGAACGCAGCACCCAACGCGCGGGCGCCGTGCTCGAAACGGGTCAGCTCTGCGGGCGTGACATCCACACCGAGAAGGAACGCGCGCAGGCACATGAGGCCGACGACCTCGGCAGAACCGTAGACGTAGCGGTCGAAGCTCGCCTGGTCGTGCTCGGTCTCGCTCAGGTCGGCGCGCATCGAGTCGAAGAACGGCTCGGTGAGTTCCGCGCCGAAGCCGGCCTCGCGGGCGGTAAGGGCGAAAGCGTGCACGACGAGGTTGCCGCTGAATCCGTGTGCCATGGCGTCTTCGGTCTCGCGCTCGAGCTCGTTGAGCTGGCGCGCTGCACCAACCAGGTCGAGTCCGGCCTCGGTCGCCGCGCCATCCACGATCTCGTCGGCAACCCGCACGAGTGCGTAGATGTTCTCGACGTGCTGGCGCACGTCGTCGCCGAGCAGGCGGGAGGCGAGTCCGAAGGAGGTCGAGTAGCGGCGGATGACAATGCTCGCTGTCTCCTCTGCGACCCGGTCATAGAGGCTGATGCGTGTCACTTGACCCGCCCGAGCACGGCGTCGGCGACCGGGTGCAGTTCGATGCGGAGCGCCTCGGGAATGTGCGGTTCGGCGAGTCGCGCGAGCGCCCGGTTGCCGTAGTAGCGGGCGAGGCCCTCGGCGAAACCCTTGGCGCCGCAGTCGACGAGCACGGTGCGCACGGATGCAGCCTCCTCCTCGGTGAGGTCGCTCTTGCCGATGAGCGTGGCGATCGAATCCCATTCGCGCGTGCCGGTCGCGTACGAGATCATGACGGTGCGCTTGCCCTCGCGCAGGTCGCCGAGCGTCGTCTTGCCGGTCTCGGCCTCCTCGCCGAACACCCCGAGCAGGTCGTCGACGAGCTGGTAGGCGATACCGATCTCCCGGCCGAAATCTCCGAGCGACTGCACGACGTCTTCGCCCGCACCAGCGAGGATGGCGCCGGCCTGCAGCGGGCACTCGAAGGAGTAGACCGCGGTCTTCAGGCGCTCCATGGTGAGGATGTCGTCGACGCGGGGCATTGCGGGATCGATCGAGAAGTCGACGTCGATGAGTTCGCCGGCGGCCGAGGCGAAGAGCGCTTCATCCATGACCTCGAGGAGTCGGGCGCGCACGACATCGTCGACGCCGCTCTTGTCGATGAGTCGGTAGGAGTTGAAGAGTGCGAGGTCGCCGGCGATGACCGCCGCCGAGATACCGCTGTGCTCCGCGACCTCGGTCGTGTTGCCCTTGGCGAGCGCGAGGTCGCGGTAGGCGCCCGAGATGTTGGCGACTCCGCGGCGCACGTAGTCGTGGTCGATGACATCGTCGTGCACGATGAGGGCGGTGTGCAGGAGCTCGAACGCGGCGCCGACGTAGGCGGCAGCTTCGAAGTCTTCGCCGCCGAGTGCCTGATAGGCGGAGAACACCATACGCGGGCGAAACCTCTTGCCGCCCGTCGTGTTCGCCTCGAGGGTCTCCCAGAGGTGAACGTACTGTGAGCCCAGAGGTGCGGCGCGGTTCTTGGCTAGGCTGAAGAAGCGATCGAGCACGACATCGACACGTGCCTGGCGATCGGCAGCAGCGGACATCACCTCAGAACTACTCACAAGAGCAGGATATCTTGACTATCGAACTATCTCCCGAGTTAGTCGTGCTGCTCGATGAGCAGGGCGCTCCCGTGGGAGTGGCTGACAAGTACGCGGTTCACACGACGGACACCCCGCTGCACCTTGCGTTCTCGTGCCACGTGTACGGCCCCGACGGGCGCGTTCTCGTCACGCGTCGCGCCCTGAGCAAGCTCACCTGGCCCGGCGTCTGGACCAACTCGTTCTGCGGACACCCCGAACCCGACGAAAGCATGGAGTCTGCCGTGAAACGGCGGGCTGCGTTCGAACTCGGCCTGTCGCTCGAGTCGATCGAGCTCGTGCTCCCCGACTTCCGTTACCGGGCCGTTGACGCCTCGGGCATTGTCGAGAACGAGATCTGCCCCGTGTTCCGCGCCGTCACCACGGCCGACCCCGTCGCCAACCCTTCAGAGGTGGCCGAGTGGGCCTGGCTCGAGCCGTCCGCTCTGCTCACCGCCGCGGCATCCGCCCCCTTCGCGTTCAGCCCCTGGCTCGTCTGGCAGCTCGAGCAGCTGCGCTAGTACCCTTGGGGTAGTGGTCAGCGCTGCCCGCGTTCTCTTTCTCACCACTCCCGTCAGGTTTTTTCATGTCCTCTGCCATTGCCCCGATCGTCGATCACACCCTCCTCAAGCCCGATACGACGGCGGCGGATGTCACAGCTCTCATCGCCGAAGCGATTGAGCTCGGCGTCTACTCGGTGTGCATTTCGCCGTCGCTGCTTCCCGTGGCCATCCCGGCTGACAGTGACCTCAAGCTCGCCGTCGTGTGCGGATTCCCCTCGGGCAAGCACACGACAGCGTCGAAGACGGCTGAAGCTGCGGAATCGATCGCCCTCGGCGCCGACGAGGTCGACATGGTCATCGACCTGGGTGCCGCGAAGGCCGGTCGCTTCGACCTCATCGAGGAGGACATCCGCTCGGTTCGCGGCGTGATCCCGGCACCGCGCGTGCTCAAGGTCATCATCGAGTCGGCGGCGCTCACCGACGAGGAGATCGTCGGCGCGACCCGCGCGGCCGTCGCCGCCGGAGCCGACTTCGTCAAGACGTCCACCGGATTCCACCCCGCGGGCGGCGCCTCGGTGCACGCCGTGTCACTCATGGCTGCAACGGTCGAGGGCAAGCTCGGGGTCAAGGCGAGCGGTGGCATCCGCACCCTCGCCGACGCGCGCGCCATGATCGACGCGGGAGCGACGCGCCTCGGCCTGTCGGGCACACGCGCGATCCTCGACGAGGAGGCCGGTCGCGTGGTGGCTGTGGCGAGCGCGGCCCCCGGCTCGTACTAGCCCAACGAGTCAACCCGAGTTCGAGCTACTTGCCCGGGCGCCCCGCGTCGTTGCCCGAGACATCCGTGCGGTGGAAGTTCTGAAAGCTGCGGCTTGCCGTCGGACCGCGCTGGCCCTGGTAGCGCGAGCCGTACTGGCCGGACCCGTAGGGGTTCTCGACCGCCGAGCTCGTCTTGATGAAGCAGAGCTGGCCGATCTTCATGCCGGGCCAGAGCTTGATCGGCAGGGTCGCGACGTTCGACAGCTCGAGCGTGACGTGACCGGAGAACCCGGGGTCGACGAAGCCCGCGGTCGAGTGCGTGAGCAGGCCGAGGCGACCGAGCGAACTCTTGCCCTCGAGGCGCGCGGCGATGTCGTCGGGCAGGGTCACGAGTTCGTAGGTCGAGCCGAGCACGAACTCGCCGGGGTGCAGAATGAACGGCTGGTCGGGCGCCGTCTCGACGAGGTGCGTCAGGTCAGGCTGGTCTTCGGCCGGATCAATGAACGGGTACTTGTGGTTGTCGAACAGGCGAAAGAACCGGTCGAGCCGCACGTCGACGCTCGATGGCTGCACCATGTCGAGGTCGAGCGGCTCGAGTCCGATGCGCCCGGAGTCGAGCTCGATCTTGATGTCCCTGTCAGAAAGCAGCATGCGCACCAGTGTATTTGTCAGGGAGCTCTTGGGCCCATCGAAACTGCGCTCAGTAGAATGCTGGTAGCGCGCACTAATTGAGAGCGCACTATGTCTCGCGGAGCCAGTTCAGGCTCACGTCACATCTAGCCGAGATAGCGCCCAGCGTAGACATCTGTTGAGGAAGTCGATTCATCGCCGGGATGTACCCCACCTCAGCTCAATTGAACCCCGTGCCTGTGGACAGCCAGTACTACCTTTGAGACGACGATCAAGGGAGAAGTGAATGTCACTCCGTTATAGCGTTGGTAACGACACTGCGGGGAATGCATCGTGGTGGCTGTACGCGGACAATGATCAGAAGGTCGCGTGGGCAGGAGAGACTTTAGCGTCCACCGCGAACGCCCGACGAGCAGCTGAGAGCTTCAAAGCAGGAGCGTCCAGCGCCCGCTTCGAGGCGTACAAGGACGCTGGTGGCTACTGGCGATGGCGTGCCTGGCGTTCGAGCGACAAGGTTGCGGCATCCGGCGAGAGCTTCTACTGCGAAGCCGATGCCCGTCGAGCGGCTGACGACGTCCGGGACAAAGCCGGTCGAGCCAACGACCCGCAGTAAGCCGACACGCTTCACGAGGTTCCTCACCCGTCGTTGGGTTTCCAAGACAATGACCGGAAGCGGAAGTCTCGCATGCAGTTAAGTAGCAGGTTGATCGTGGTTTACGAATTCATAGTCATGGCGATGACAGGACCGGAGGAACAGCGTGCGTATCGCAAAGGTGCATATTCAGGGCTTCCGATGCCTCGAAGATGTCGAGGTGCCGTTCGACGACATCACAACATTCATTGGTCCCAACGGTGCTGGCAAGTCGACTATTCTCCGGGCGCTGGACTGGTTCTTCAATGGCGGCACGCTAAGCGATGAGGATGTCTTTTTCGGCGCGACCGACAAGAAGATCTCTGTTCGCGTCGATTTCAACCGCCTCTCGCCATCTGACAGGAACAAGCTTGAGAAGTATGCCCGGCCCGGAGTGGATGAGTTCTCGGCTTGGAAGCTGTGGGACAACGGCGCCGAGAAGATCACTGGGAAGGCACTGGCCTTCGAACCATTCGAGAGGATCAGAGCGGCGTCAGGCGCTACGGCAAGAAAGACTGTCTTTGCCGAGGTAGTCGCCGAGAACCCGACGAAGAGCTTCCCCTCTTGGACGAACGAGACCGCGACGTTGGCCGCCCTGGACCAGTGGGAACGGGACAATTCGGGCGAACTAACCGAGGCGCAAGTGTCCAGCACCAACTTCTTCGGCTTTAATTCGCAGGGCAAACTATCGGGTCTTTTCGACTTCGTCTTGGTCACTGCAGACCTTCGTGCTTCCGAAGAGAGTCAGGACAGCAAGTCCAGCGTTATTGGACGAATCTTGGAGAAGGCAGTTGATAGGACTGCCGCCGATGAGGCGCTGAAGGCCCTTTCAGCTACCCTTGCCACCGAGCACGCGAATATCAACAACCTTCATTTCAAGGATCAACTTGAGACGCTCTCCGATCAGCTCTCCAGCGAAGTAGCAGCTTTTGCTTCCGGCAGAGATGTCTCGGTCCAATCAGTTCAGGCCGAGTACAAGCCGCAGTCATCAAAGTTTCGTGTGCGCATCGGCGACGGCAGTATCGAGACTGATGTCGACCGACAGGGTCACGGGTTTCAGCGTTCTCTGCTCATTGCATCCCTAAAGCTACTTGCCGAGCGAGGCGCCGCAGCTACCGACGGAAGCGTGATCTGTCTGGCGATCGAAGAGCCTGAGCTTTTTCAGCACCCAACGCAAGCGCGGGCTTTCGCAACCGTACTTAGGGATCTCGCGGAGAAGGCTGATTCCGGTATGCAAGTGGCGTATGCGACCCATAGTCCTTACTTCCTTCAGCCTCGCCGATACGACCAGATCCGCAGGGTCTCACGGGTCATGCAGATAGGTTCAACTTTCAAGGTTGAGGTGCTGTTCGCCACCGTGTCACAAGTGGTCGCGCGCCTTGCGACTTTTGTGGATGAGGATCGGATCCGACGCCAAGTCGAAGGTGTTTGCCTGAATCGTCTTTCCGAAGCACTATTCGCATCAGCGGTCGTTCTCGTGGAAGGAACTGGCGACAGAGGTGTTCTAGAAGGGGTCGCAGAGCGCAGTACCCCGTTGAGCGTCCATGGAATTGCTGTCGCAGAGGTAGGCAGCAAGACAGAGTTCTTCTTGCCATTCGCGATTCTTGAGCAGTTCGCCATTCCGAGGTACATCGTTTTCGACTCGGACAGCGGACAGGAAGCTCGCAAGATTGCTCTGGGCCGGCCACCGAAAGAGATCGCTGATAGTAAAGCAGCGATGATCGCTCAAAATCGCAAACTGCTGCAGCTGATCGGCGAGCCCGAGGTCGACTGGCCAAGCGGCGATCTTTCGGACAGAGCGCTTGCTCTGCCGGATCATCTTGAGAACCTCCTCGATTCCGATTGGCCAGAGTGGGAGATTGCCCGTGCGCAGCTCGTGACTGACGGCTTGGGCTTTGACGCCAAGGACGGCGACACATACCGACTAGCTGCCAAGACCGCTGCGGGCAGCCCTCCGGCACTGTTGGAGGCAGTGATCGCTCGAACCCTGGCCTCGATCGGTGCCTAGGAGACTCGCCTGGCGCAACACCTAGGCTGATTCCCGAGCGGAGACCGCGACCGTCCCGGCCAAATAGCGGTCTCATAGCAATGCCAGCATCGCGAAGATGGGATAATCGCGGTGTGATCACTAGCCACACCTACGACCTCGAGGCAGGTCGACGGCGCGAGGCTGCGATCTACCTCCACATAGGCCGTATGACCGTTAAGGCGGCAGCGATCGACGAAGACACCACCTACGCACTAGCTCGCGTGCTCGCGATGCCGGACGCCGACCTCGCTGCCCGCACTTTCGAGCGCGAGGGTTTCGGAACGAAGAAGAGATTCCTCGAGCGCGCACTGCCCGATTCGTGGGCAAGCAAAAGGCAGCTCCTGGCCGCCATGCAGCGCGTCGAGGAGTACCGGAACAAGCTCGCACACAGCACTGTGCACACTACCTACAGCCTCCTCCAGCCTGCCGAAAGCACACGCCTGTACAGCGTTCGAGGTGGCTGGACCGAGCCGAGTCCCGCGGACTTCGCTCCATGGGAGGCGCGCGCCGACCTTGTGAGAGCCGCGCTGTGGACCATGGCGCATGCCGACGACCAGGATCCTTACGAGTTGGATGCTCGTACCCTCGCTGTTTACCACTACGGCGCGCTACCCGCCGAACTCGAGCCCATCCTTGACGAACTCTTCCCCGCTTTCTAGCTGGGCTGGGAGTGCGTCGAGGGATCGCTCGCTGCGCTGAGCGCGGCCACGGCTTCGCCGAGATCATCCAATGCCGCGTCAGTAACTCTTTGACCAGCCGCGCCTTCGCGGGCCGCGGCAGCGCACCAGGCGTCCGCTGCGTCGACCACCGCGAACGTGACCTCACGCAGCCCGCCCCAAGCGCCGGCTCTGCTTAGAGTCCCGGCGCCCGCCGAGAATTCGCGCAGCGCTTCGACAGCGCGATCGAGTTCCTCCTGGACGACATCCCAGTCTGCGGCTGCAGGCTCGTCTTCCTGTTAGACGAGCTCGTACCAGGCGTCGGCGGCATCGAGTACATCAACGTAGTAGTCGTCGCGATCCATGCTCGACAATGTACTGCCTCTTATTGGTGCGGACTTGCGTACGCATCTTCGGTGCCCGCCATTGCGACGGTCGACCTCGTGGCGAGCACCTGGGAAACGCTTGCGGAGAGGAGCTCAGTTCCGGTTGAATCCATGCTGGCGGGTGTTCAGTGCGAATTTGAAGTGGCTCTCCGCCTCATTGATTGAACGGGGCGGCGTCGCTGGGTCAAAAACGCGGAGCAGAGAAAAGCGGAAGCCGTTCGGGTCAACGCTCCGTAGCTCGACGTTGCCGCCGTGGCCGTTGGCCGCGTAGCTGCTCCAGCGCTGCCGGATGCTCTCTGCGCCGTCGGCCTTTCCGATGTAATGCCGTCCGTTGAGGGTGTCGGTTATCAAGTAGATCCCGACTACCGATGCGAGTGCGGTTCGCCATGAGACGTATCGGTGATCGCGCATCACTGACTGGAGCTGGGCATAGCCAATAACAAGCCGATCAAAGCCGGGAAACGGCGCCGGCTCGGCATCCGCGATCTCCATTACTGGGTAAGCGGCCGCAGTTGGGCCGTTAAGCCGCCAGGTGCGCGGCGAATTCCATCCGATAACCAGCCTGTCTCGAAGGTCGGCCATGTGCTCCGAAACGGCCAGGTCGAAAGTGCGGAGCATGCCGTCAGTCGAGATCTCGCCGCGATTCTCGACTACCGACCAGAGCCGGGCTCGGTTGCCGTCCTCGCGGAGGAAAACAACCCAGATTGGTGGCGGGATAATCGGAAAGATTCGCGGCTGCGCAGACTGCTTGCTGGTGTACAGCAGGATCTCCTCATCCGATGAGTCGGCGTGAATGCCGAGCAGACCGGTGTCTTCGTGCTGGCGCACATACGCATGACGGATCACTTGCGCTGCGGCTGGCTCGATACCAGCGCTGTGCAGGATTGTGCCGAGGGTCAGAGTCATACGGGAGTACCCAGCCGGGGATCCCCATCCTCGTCAGGAAAGAGGACCTTGTCACCGCGCTCGAGCGCATCCAGAGTTACATCTATCTCATAGGCCGCCAGGTCGCTGAGGCGCGATGGACCAACGACGAAAACGTGCTCGGGGCCAGCGATTAGGCCCACGAACTCAGGGTTCGGGGCTACCGAGAATCGCAGCTCCCACCCGATGACTTTGCCGACCGCCTGCGCTCGGTCGTCGAGGGCCGCGATCTCTTCGGGAGTGAGGGGCTCCATGGGCTGAGTCTAGGCCAAATCGAGGTGGCAGTACTGGCGAAGAGCGTCATCCGGGTACGCGCTCTCCGCAGGGGCAGAACATGAGGCAGCGTAGGGTGCTGCTCGTGGATCTCTTTTTGACGGGTATGCTCCCGACGCTCATTGGAGCACTCATCGGTGCCGCGGTCGCGCTTTTCGCAGTCGATCGAGGCTTCAGGCTGCAGCGATCAGCGCAGCAGGTCGATCGCGCCGACGCGGCAGCAGTTGCGCTCATGCTCGCGCTGTCTCAGTACGCAGACGGTCGTGATACCCAACGCGCGTGGGGGCGCTTCGGTGCTGCAAAAGGCATTGACCCACCGCCTGCGCCGAGCTACAACTCGGTGTCCACCGCCCTCGAGATCCTGGCTATGACGACCTACGGCGACGAGCGGGCAGTGGCCCGCCGCCTTTCCAAAGCGTGGAGGAACATAGCTGGCGCAAAGGGAGATGAAGCGCGCGGGCTCGGCACCCTGGCGGGTGCGATCGCCGATTGGAGAACAGGCGAAAAGAGCGGCGCGAATCTAGAGGCCGACCTCCGCGACGCCGAAGCCGTCGCAACGGCTCCCGCATCAAAGAGCTCGGGCACCTAAAACTGGCCAATTCACGTATGGCAGTTCTTCCTGAGCGCCGTGGCCTTTGAGAATATCGGTGGGTCAGCGAATACTCTGACATTGTGCTTACTGACCCGCCCTTCGCCGATGTGCTCGACACAGCGGGCGACCGAAAAGCGCGCGGTGCGTTCTTTACTCCTAAGGGGATCACCAACCACATTGTCGAGTGGGCCATCCGGGATCCTGCAGCTGCTGTATTAGAGCCGAGCACCGGTGAGGCAGCATTTCTAACTGCCGCCGTCGCGCGTCTCGTCGCCTTGGGCAACAATCGTCCAATCGTCTATGGCGTGGAGATTCATGAGCCAAGCGCCGCGGCTGCCCGTAAGTACGTCAATGCCGTCGGCGGTCGCGCTGACATAACAGTTCAAGACTTCTTCCTCGTCGAGGCAACTCCCACGTTCGATGCGATCGTCGGCAATCCTCCATTCATCCGCTACCAGGACTGGACGGGAGAACAGCGAGACCGCGCACGCTTTGCAGCCCTGCAGCAGGGAGTTGCTCTCACCGGGCTTGCCTCAAGCTGGGCGGCGTTCATTGCCCACTCGGCGGGTTTCCTCAAGGTCGGCGGGCGACTCGGCATGGTTTTGCCGGCGGAGCTGCTCAGCGTGAACTACGCTGCCTCGATTCGACGATTCCTGCTAGAGAACTTCGCTTCAGTGGAGCTGGTGGTCTTCGACGAGCAAGTTTTTCCAGACGCCGAAGCGGACACCGTCCTCGTAAAGGCTGACGGATGGAAGCTGGCTCCAGCGACGCACGCCTCCCTTCGCCAGACCCGCAACGCAACTACGCTCAACTCACTTGCTGTCGGGACCACCTGGGCGCCGCTCTTGACTACCGACAGGTGGTCTCCGCTTACGCTCTCGGACTCAACCGCGGGCACCATCACCCGCCTGGCCGGGTCCGGTCATTTCGGCCCTCTATCTCAGTACGGCGACGTCTCGCTTGGTGCGGTGACAGGGGCAAACCGCTACTTCGCACTCACTCCGGCACGAGTGCAGGAGATGGGTATTCCGCGTCGCGACCTGCTGCGAATCAGTCCACCTGGGAGCTCACATCTCCGAGGGCTCGCTCTCACGGATAGTGCGATGACCCGATTGGGACAGAGGGATGAGGCGACATGGCTTCTTTACCCGAGCGACCGCCCGGCTGAGTCAACACTTCGCTACCTCGATTTCGGCCATGCAACCGGCGTGGACACCGCGTATAAGTGCCGTGTTCGGAAGGTCTGGTGGCGTGTTCCAGTGCTCACTCCTCCCGACTTGTTGTTGACCTACATGAACGCAGACACCCCTCGTCTGACTACGAACTCCTCGGGGGTTCGCCACTTGAATAGCGTGCACGGCGTGTACCTGTCGGCCGAACTCCGGGATCTCGGTCGGAGACTGTTGCCACTGGCATCACTCAATTCGTTGACCTTGCTCTCCGCTGAAACAGCAGGAAGGTCCTACGGCGGAGGAATTCTGAAAATCGAGCCGCGCGAGGCAGATCAGTGGTGGATGCCGGGCCCACAGCTCATCGAGAGCCGTCGCTCTGAGCTCGAACAGGTGAAGGCACGCGTGCAACGACTTCTTCAGGCTAAACAACTTCTGCGTGCGGTGGAGACTGTGGATGCCGTGTTGTTCGACGGGGTTGCATCGGACTCTGAACTGGCAGCCCTGCGGGTCGATCGCTCTGCGCTGGCTGCACGTCGGACGGTGCGTGGCCGCAGCGGGTCACGGTCTTAGAGCATGGCAACTGTCAGACCTGACTCGTTCGATGTCTTTAACGAGGTCCTCGCCGTTGCGGGTATGAGTGACCCCTGGACACATGCGTTCGGTGGAGTGCCGAGTTACGCACCCGACTACTCGCTCCTCGAGTCCCTCCTCAATATTGGGAGAGCATCCGGATCATTGGCGAACGGGGTTGACTCCTGGCTGGCGCATGAGCTTCGACGAGCTGGGTTCGGCGGTGACGAGGTGTGGCCCAGAGCAACGAGGCCTCGAGTTCTTCCGCGTGATATCGCCGAGCTCGTCAACTCGCTTCCGAGGGAGCTGGCGGCGGAGGTGCGCCAGCGCCTACTCGTGCTGCCCTCGGTGGCCCCCCGCGATGCGAAGATCCTCGGGCGTGCATACGAAAAACAAGTAGACGTGGTCATTGCGCGATGGGACCGGGGACCAGAGCTCATGCTCAGCACTAAGACCATGGTTTCCTCCTTCGCGAACAACCTGCCCAATCGATTCGAGGAGGCATACGGCGATGCCGGGAATCTGCGCGGACGCTACCCGCTGGCGGCCGTTGGATTCTTCTTCGTGCAGCGGTCGACGATTCTAGACAAGCCCGACTTGTTCGAGAGAACTGTCGACATGATGCGCAAACTTCGGGACCTCGGCGGTGCCAACGGTTACACCGCCACGGGGCTACTCCTAGTTCGCTACTCAGACGGGGACCCAGAAGTCGATGTGGATCTAAGCCCGGTCCCCTCTGATGTGCGACCCGAGCAATTCCTGGTGAAGATGATCGAGCATGTTCTCGCCGCGTCGCCGGTGACGCATCACGTCGACGTCCGAAGCAAAAAAGAGCGCCGCAAAATACCAGTGATAGAGCAAGATAGTGTCACCCAAGACGGCACTGCTGACGAGACGGAAGATCCCGCTTAGCGCCAAAACCCCGCCTTTAGCGGAGGGCTACGTTATCGTGAGGATTCAACATGAAGATCGAGAAGTCTGACCCAGAGCTAGAGACCATGATGTCCCGTATCCGTGGCGGGGAGCTGGATCTGCAGCCTGATTTTCAAAGAGGCGAAGTCTGGGATGCCAAGCGCCAGCAGCGGCTAGTCGACACGGTACTGAGGGGCTGGTACGTGCCGGCAGTTCATATCGTGCGGAGCGATGAGGGCGAGGAAGAGGTCCTCGACGGGCAGCAGCGCCTCGTAGCTATCCGCGATTTTTTCGACGACAAAGTCAGAATCGATGGAACTATCGAGCCTTATGATCCGAAGATCGCTGCGCTCCACGGTCTGAAGTACTCCAAGCTGCCGGACGCCACCCGGAAGGCGGTGCACCGTTTCGTCCTGCAAACGATTACGCTCACTGACTACGCGCCGGACGAGCCCAACGAGCTTTTCTTCCGTTTGAATCAGGCCTACAACCTCACTCCGCCCGAAAAGCGCAACGCATTGCGCGGCGACGCTCGTGATCAGGTGAAGTCGCTCGTCGGAAATCTCACGGCCGCGGGGTTGCTAGACCGGGCGAGGATAGGTTTCGGAAACAACCGGCTGGCCTACGACGACATCATCGCGCGAACGTGCGTGACCATCGAGAACCACACCCTCCGCACTCATATCAACAACAATGTTGTCGAGGATTTCTACCGGGCGGTTGAAGGCTTCGACGAGTCAACCGTCACATCAGTGGAGCTCGCTGGACGGCGCCTCTTGTCGCAGATTGAGTTTGCCGCGGCACGAGGCCAACGAATCCGACTGAACAAGGGCACGCTCCAGACATGGCTCGTCTACTGCGCGTGGGCGCCAGCGCTTTTCGGCGAGCTTCCACCTGAGTCCATCAGCAGATTCGAGGAAGATCGCCTCAGCCTCCGGGCGGGTGACTACGAGAGTTCCACCCCCGCCCGGCGAGCCGCCGCCCAAATTATTAGGTTGTACGACGACCGGGCCTCATACCGCGTGACGGATGTGTCCTCGGTTCTGATACGCGATCTCGGCCTACATTTGTACGCGCAAGCGGAGTTCGGGTGGCCCTCCCACTTGGGCACCAAGAGTCTGCTCGAAAGCATTTTGGATGACCCCGAGCAGGCGCCGGCCCTTGTCAGCACCTACCTCGACTCCAGCGGCTGGGGGATTCTCGACACCTCGCGTGGCGCTGCATGAGGCAAGCGGAGGAGGCCAGTGTCTGGACCGCTCTTGCCAAAAAGTTCGCGAACCTTGAGCCTGAGGTGATTACTGCTGAGGGAGTGGATTTCAACATCTCAAGACCGTGCACCGTCATCGGTGGGCGAAACGGAACAGGTAAGTCGCGGGTCTTGCAATCGCTCAGGGCTGAGCTCGGTGAGCGTGCGATCCTTATCGACCTTCACGCGATATGCGAGCAGGCCCTCAACGTGCTCCGCACCCAAGGGGATATAGAGGATCTCAAAGACGAGGCCGGCCTCATGCAGCTCCCTGCCCAGCGAATCGAAGACGTCGAGCGAATCGTCGGTCGCAAATACGAGCGGGTCGGATGGTACGGCCTCGATGTGGTTCCAGGCGACATTCTCGTTGCCGACCGCTTCAAGTGGGGCACTGACCAGACAGTGATCCCATACTTCGAGGCCACCTACAGAAACGTGGACTACGGCTCCCTCAGCATGGGGCTGGGAGAGCTGTCTACGCACCTGCTGTTCTGGATTCTGCAGCAGTATGAACAGACCAATGAGCTCATCATCTTGATGGACGAGCCTGACGCATACCTCCCGCCGGTAGCGGCATCTGCTCTTGTATCGCGATTGCTCAATCTCTGCAAAGACCGGGCGCGGGGATGGCGAATCATCCTCACCACTCATTCCGCGGATCTGATCGCAGACGCTTTGGAGCAAGACGCCTTTGTACTACTCGAGCGTGACGCGCAGGGAACTACGTTTGCCACCCACAGTGCGAACGATCCCACGATCGCGAATGTTCTACTTGCCCGCCCACCCGTGCGTTCCATTTTGTACGTTGAAGATGAGTCTGCCTTCCATCTGACGCGCGCTCTGGCGGACGGGCTTGGGCCGAGGGGAGCTGCCGGGCTAAGTATTGTTTGGGGGAAGGGGTATGGCTACATGCTGGAGCTGCGCAAGCACCTGCCAACATCGCGGAGCCCGATCGCGTACGCGCTCGTGTTTGACGGTGACCAGCGAGCGAATGCCTTGATCCCTGTGCCGCTGGATGGACATTGGCCTGCGATCTTCCTGCCCTCGACTAGCGACCCGGACAGCCTGTTCGTCTCAGCTCACGACCCAGCGGTTCTTGCGACACGACTTGGCAAGACGACGGAAGAGGTCGCTCGCGTAATCGAAACATTTGAGGGCCGGGATGCACACGATTGGGTCAACGGCGTGGCCGATGCTTTTGATCGCGGAGTCGTGCTGTCGACGCTTGCGTCTCTCTGGGTTGAAAACAACGCTCAGCTCGCGAGTCAATTTCAGGGCGAACTCCGCTCGGCGCTTCCCTTCACCCCTTAGCCTCTCTTCCCGCGATCCTTCTCGCGTGCGGTCCTCTGCGGGTCCGCTTCGTCGCTGTGCCATCGCCGTGCAACGGCGAACATCTCGATAGCATCTGCCCACCACCCACCTGAGAGACGACGGTAATTGATGATGGCGGCCGCACTGAGGCCGATCGTGTCGGAGAGCATGCTGGCGTTCATCGCGGACGCGAGTTGGAAGCGAGCTGCGATTTGCAGGTCTCGAAGTGTCACCCCATATTTGATGAGGTATCTCCGAATGGACGCGGGAGCTCGATGGCCTTCCCGCCACCGGCTGGGGAAAAGCCACTGCCCCTGGGTGCGCTCGAGCTGCTCGTGCGCAAGCTGGGCGAGCCATGGCGGTAGCTCAGTCTCGTGCTCGGTGAAGCTCACCCACCCGATAGTCGGCACGTCGAAGCGAAGTGCCTGCCGTTTCAGCTGCGTCGTTGCGAAAATTTGCATCCCGAAGACCGCGACGAAGAGGCAAATCAGGCGCACGTCATCCGGAATGTCGTGGTCGCGGTAGATATCTAGAACGATCGAGAAGCGGCGTTCCTCACTGACGGATGGGGACCTGCCGGTGGCCCGCTTTCTGTACACCGTCCCGTGCGTGCCATGCCGCTCGTTCAGCCAGCGCACGAACCGCGGGATGTCTGCACAGCTTTGATTTCTCGCCAGAAACTCGTCGATCTGGGCCTGGCGGAGAGTTTCGACCGGGTAGCTGTGCTCTCGAAGCCACACGAGGAATCGGGCCGCACGCTTGATCTGTGACTTCGCGAAGGTGAGCTGCGCCTCGCTCAACGGCGCGTGCTGTGCCACCGAACGAACCCGCCGCATCACGACCCAAGTGGCGTAGGGGCGAAGAATAGATCGGTCACCAGGATGGAGGGAGCTGCAGAACTTGGGTAGCCACGCCTCGAAGGCGGACACTCGCGCGTCGACCAGTGGAAGTACGCCGTGGTCCATGAGTAGTCGCCGGAGGTAGTCGAGCGCGACACCTGGCTTCGCCGTCGCGAGTGAGGTGTGTTGCCGGGGCAGCGTGCCGGAAACGACGTCTCGGAAGAGCTGTCGCAAGGGAGATCGTGTCAGCCACTTGTGAGTGTTGTACCGGTCCGGCCTGGCCAGCAGGTGCTCTCGCAGGCTCGCGAGGGCGGCGTCGCGCGGTGGGCTACCCATTAGATCTTCGAGAATGTCTTTGATGAGGCATGTGGCGCAGAGGGGACCTCGATAGAAGTCCTCGGACCCGCAGCGCCGGCACGCGAATCGCGGCCTTACGTTGGCGCAAGCGGCGCACACCGCCCGCCCGCCCGCGTCGAGGTTGTGGAGGATCCGCCGTTCTGCGCACCCAGGGCATGCCTTTGGGTTCTTCAACATTCGTCCGTAACACGGAAAGCACATCGGGCCCCCGAGCAGCTTCGCGGCGATCTTCCCAGTCACGCTGCATTGGCGACACTGCTTGGGCTCCACCGGGACGCAGTTCAGGCACGATTCTTCACCTTCGATCTTTCTACACGCTGTGCCGCGGTAGCCGCAGCGTGAGCAAGTCTTGATAGATGCTGGATGTGCGCACGGCTTGCATAGGGCCCTTCCGGCGATCACCCTGTAGACCTGTTTGGTTCTACCACACCCACTGCAGTCAGCGACCCTCTCGCGGGCCTGGCATGTGCGGCATCCGACGGTGCCATCTTCGAGTCGGTGTGCGATGACTGCGCGGCGGTAACACCGAGGGCAGGAAGGTAGAACGGGGAGCGTGCCGCCCGCCATGTGGAGCCGACGCACCAAGGCCTGAACGGACTTCGGACACTCTGGCTTGAGCTCTATGCCAGAAGTACCTGCGGCGGCGAAGTACAAAGTTGCTACGCGCGCCGCCCCCTCGTTTGCTTGGGTTACCCTAGCGATCGCCTTCTCTCCAAGGGCGGGGTTCAGGCTGAGGAGGAAGTTGTCAAGCGTCGTGAAGGCGGGGCTCAAAACTCAGGAGACGTCGAAGTGCACGGGGTCGAGGTCGACCGCAGGCGCGGAATCCGAAGTTCCTGTGCGCTTGAGTGCGGCTGGGGTGCTCGTGATCTCGATATTGATCAGGTCGCTGGGCGTGCAATCGAGTATGGAACACAGGGCGGCGAGCACGTCCAGGCTGGGCCGCAGTGGCGGCTGAGTCACCAAGCGGTAGACCTGCTCGCGCGACAGGCGTATCCCGTGGTCGCGCAACGGCCCAACGAGCTCGTTCGTCTTGAACATGCCGCGGTCGAACATCAGCCGCCGGAGCTGCCAGACGGCCGTCGCTTGAGTCGGCATGTCTTCCAATCCCTGCGGCGGCCGTGGTCTGCCGTTCCGCGCCGGCCCGTTTGCGGAGGCGCGGATGCGGCTGAAGCTAGGGTACGCGTTCCGGGCGGGTGATTGCGACATTTTCGCTCCTGTCAAGCCGTCTTGGAGTCGGGCAGAGTCTCGTCGCCGGCACTCGTGGCTGTGTCGAGGGTCGCCATCTTGCCGATGGCGCTGAGAACTGCTGCGTTGCGGTAGTCGTCACCGATTGCCGTGTAGCCGGCAGTGGTCGATGCATAGGCATGACCGACCTGCTCCATTACGAACCTCTCCGAGTAGCCCATCTCCTGGGCATGCGTGATGTATGTGTGGCGGAGGCAGTGCAGGGTCAGTTCTTCGGGAAGCCCAGCTTCTTCCCTTATTCCTTGGAAGCGGGCTTCGAAGCCTCGGGAACTGAGGCGTGCCTTGCGTTCACTGAGCCAGATTGCGCCCTCATCATGAATATCGAACGTGGCGCGACCGTGCTCCACCCATTGTTTGAGTCCCCGAGAGGCCGCCTCGAGCTGGGGGATCCCCAGCACTGCGCGACGCTTGGGTGGTCCGCCGTTGCTCGACTTGCCGAAGCGCACGAAAAGCGCGGCGTATCGCCCCATCTCGGGCCAGTAGGGGTTGGTGCGAAGGTCGACGACGTCCATCATCACGGCCTCGCGGCGGCGAAGGCCGAACGCGTACGTCGTCTTCAAGAGCTGCGAGTCCCGCAATGTCACATGTTGCCCCTTGCGTCCTGAGCCCCGGCGACTGCTGACGCGAGCATCGGCGGTGTCGAAGAGTGTCTGCAGCTCCGCCCGGCTGAACATCCGCCGCCCGGGTAGACCGTCGTAGGCAGACTTGTGGGAGCGCGCGTTCCACTCATTGACGATTTGCGCGGGTGCCGACGCGAAACGACGTTGGCACTCTTCGATCCACGGGTAACTAGGGCTGGCCAAATAGTGGCAGAACGACCTGATCGCGTCGGAATAGCTCATGGTTGTGGAGAACGCGAGTCCCCCTGCGCCGTGGACGAGAGAGGCGATGAACTGCTCGTAGTCGCTCGACGTCCACTGCCAAGGGTAGGCGTCGGTGTGTCTCACGAATCGTTCAATGATGCTGGCGCGATTCTTGATGGTGGAGGTTTCAAGGCGGCGTGCCTCCTGCTGGTTGGCCCAGCCGAGGAGCATCTGTTTGAGGACGACTTGAGACTCGTCAAGGAACGAAAGCTTTGTGTTGGAGAGAGGTCCAAGAAGGTGTTTAGACATGCTTACAGCGTTGCAAGCTTCCCAACCCAGATGCAATAGCGCTACTACGCCGTTTTGTACTGTTCTGACGAATTTTGACCAGAACTCCCTCACACCCGACTGAATACAATCGGGCTCATTTGGACCAGCGCACCGATTGTCGTCGTCTCTCGGAGATGGCTTCAAAAGTATTCAAAGTGCGTTCCATCTCTTCTAACGCGGCCCTCCACATCCGACGAGCGACACGAGCCTGCCGTTCTCATGGGGACAACGAAGAACCGGAGAGGTGGTGATTTACGGGATGACCAGAACTCCCATGGTCATTGGCCTGCTATTTATGAGGAGATGCCGACGGGGCTCGCTCTGCCATCGAGCGCTGCTGTGGGGCCACATGTGCCTGGTTCGCGCAGTTCCATTGGATGACCCCACAATCGCTTCTGGGACGCCTGCTCGAGGGAAGCAACTGGGCGGCTGCCGGACCCACCGGAAAGCGGCACTCTGAAACAGCTAACGCTCCTGAGCGACAGAAGGGCGCGGCTTCGAACCGCGGCTTTTACCTTGCGTATTTTTCAACTCAGGTTTGTACCAAATCGGTCCGGCGCTCAAAAGTTAGATCGGAGTCGCCTGTAACCTCTGGGGCGCTGTCAAGCTCATTCACTCTCAACTATTGACACATCAACCAGAAAACAATCTCTAACTGTTGGTCGATCACGCAGATCCACGCTCTTGCAGCAACCGAGATGCCTGCCCAACCAGCCGGGACGGGCTTGAGTCTGAAGTTATCCGTCTAGAAAGGTCTGACAGCTACCCTTCGTTTCACCCTCGATGGGAGATGGGAAAGGCCGACCCATCCGATCGAGACGATCGGACCCGCGAATACAGCAGTAGGCAGGATTGCTATCCCGCTGCGTCTAGCCCCGGGCTGGTGTTCTCGGTCGTAGGGCGCAACTGACGAAAGTACAGAAAAGCGATCACCACACCGGGGATGCAGCCGAACCCGTACGCGAAAACGATACCCGTAATGAGAGACATCTCTGCGCCCGTCGCCGCGCTGAATACCCCAATCGCCACCGCACCCACTAAGGCGAAAACTATCGAGATCGCGAAGAGTTGGCGCGGCGCCGACTCAGTCGTATTAATCAGCAAGGTTCTTGTTTGCGTGGATTTTCGCACCATGTGTTGTACTTCCCGTTTATCCCTAGATATGTGGTTATTACGATAGCGAGCGTTACTCCGATTGCCGTGCCAATTAGTGCCCCCGCCACAGCTCCCGCGCCACAGCCGGCTACCACGAGAACGACGAAACCTATTCCGCACCCGATTAGAGTCCCGAAGAGCGGGAATGGAGTGGCTATCGCTGCGAAGTCTGTGGCCCACAATATGTAATCGAAACCGTAGAACGTTCCGTCGAATTCAGGATTCGAAGCCGCGACCGCCGTCACATTCACCTGCGCTGACGGCCGGATTTTTGCTGACTGCGCGTAGTGAGAGACCCACTTTGGTGCCGCAGTCTTGTTCTTTTTTGCTTGCTGATGCAGGTATACGTACGAGTCAGCAGTTTGTTCGCCCGAGAGGTCGAACATGTTGATGGGGTCCGCGGGGTAGTCGTAGTCGTTCGAAACTCCACCCTCAATAGGATCAACTTCAAGGAATCTTCCCAACGCGGGCACATACTGTCGAGCACCCATCTCGATGGTCGCGATGGAGCTCTGATGCTCGTAAACCTTCTGATGTTCACCAACCCACGCGTTGTCGGCGTCGCCTGGAGAGTTGTTGGGCACGGAGTCGTCGGCGGCCGACGTGCCAATACGACCGGTCACTGGATCAACGGCCTGTCCGAACGGATCGTAAGTTGCGCGAGTTCCGATGCGCTCGCCCACACTGTTGGCCTGCAAGATGCTGTCCCCGTGAAGATTTGGGTAGGACCACGTCGATGCCGATCCAGCTGGCAAAGAGACCACGACGCCGCCCGCTAGTTGAATTGTCTCTTCCGCAAGATTCCCTTCTTGGTCGAGAATCCCGAAGAGACTACTTGGGCTGTATGTGTACCTAATAGTGGACGATGTACCTTCAGGAGGTGTGTAGCTACGGGACACGATCCGCCCAGTAACGTCCCGTTGATAGGCAATGACTGTGCCGTCTGAGAGCGCCGTCTGGGTGTGAGCGTCATTGATGTCATACGTCAGGCTTTGATCAGCGAGTCTTGTCGTATTTCCGTGTTGGTCATAATTCAACGATGTCGTGCTTAGGTTGGCGGCAAGTAGAGCATTGGCCCCCGCCGGCGCGCCTGATATGGACGTAGAAATTAGTCGGTCTGCGAAGTCATAGCAGTACGCGATGCTGGTCGGAGTTCCGTTGTCCTGCGAATCGGAATAGTGGGTTCGATTGCCATTCATCCCCGCATTGGGGTTTCCGGTCGCGCCGCATCCAGAAGTAGCACCATAGCCATAGTTGAGAACATGACGAGGAATGCTGGCAGTTACAAGACGTCCCACAGAGTCGAAGGTGAAACTCGACGTTTCGGTCGATGCCCCATCTTCCAAGGTGTTTTTGAGGATTCGACCAGTTTGGGAGCGGACAACCGACTCCGTTACTGAGTTGCCCGCGGGGAACTCCCATTGCATGCTGGTAACGGCGCCGGCGTCATTCTGAACTAGTCCGCTAAGCGACGAACCGTTGCCAGCTTCGCCTGGTCCGTTGGGGTACAGGACGCCAGTCGGCAGTCCGCTCGATTCGTCGTAAGTAGCGACCGCAATAATGGCGCCATCTTGTCGCTGGATCGTGACTCGTCCTTCGTCGTCATACTCGAACGACCGAGTCGAGGATGGCCCGTCTGCAACCGTCGTTTTCGCCGAAATGACTCGGCCAGTCTGCGGCTCGTACTCTGGTTCCGTGACGGTTCCCCACACGTCCTCATATGAGACGACTCGACCGAGGAAGTCTACGGTTGTGGTGATTGTGGAACCGTTTGTGGAGCCCACGACAGAGTTGTCGCTTGTTGTCATCGTTCTCGGGTCATTCAGCAAGGCATGAACGTTGGCCACGGTGCGGGCTGGCGTACCGCCGAACGCAGACAATGCTGTAGTCGTGATACGTCCGCGCAAGTCATAAGTCAGACAAGTCCAGGTCGCATCCCCGACGCGCTTGGTGCCAATTGGCCGCCCCAACAAATCGTAGACATACTCAGCTTTAGTGGCGAGTCCAACTGCGGGGGTCGCGCCGGTCACCGAACGAAGTGACCCATACTGCTCAGTGCTCGCGGCCAACCCGCACACACCAGACGCATATCCGGCAGACAGCAGCGTTTGTTTTGCCAAATAATAGGCGCTCAAGCTTCCTTTTGCAGGAGATGGAGTGGACTGTCCAGCCTCAGAGGGAAGATACCGGTTGGTTCGGCGGAGATACGCTGATCCTGGAGCTTCGTACGAGGTGTTCGTAGTCAGGTTGAGCCCTGCCGGATCGGTTGTCAACGAGGTGGCCGTTCCGAGCCAGGGATAGGCGTAGGCCGTGGACGTCACGATGTCCGGGACTTGGCTGTCGGACAAACCGCTGCCGACAGGTGCCGAGTCCTCGATGATTGTGCCGGTTGCCAGGTTGTAGTCGGGAGTGAACATCGATCCGGGAACGATGCTTTCGCTGGTCGCTACTCCGCCTCCGACATAACCCCAGCCGCTCGAGGGGGTTTTCCAGTGAAGTTCGAGTCGAGCGTCCGCGTCGCGTTCGCGCATCTCTATCTTGATCGGCACGGTCAGTTTCCCTGGTTGGACGACGAATGAGTTCTCGATCGACCAGACATCGGCGCTGGTGGCCCAGTCGTCTATCAGGAGGTTGTCGTCGAGCCAGAGGGTCGCGCCGTCCTCAACGAGGAGCTTGAATCGGTAAGTTCCGGCTGCGGGGAACGTGATGGATCCGGACATGCGGATGGACCAGTCATCAGCACCGACGGCGGCGTTGGGCGTGTTGGACATCCAGTCTCGCCTGACGGCGCTACCGGTTGTGGCGATACCGAGGGTCGTTGCGACGGGAGGGCCGGAGAGGTTCTCGCCTTTGTACCACTCGGTATTCAGCCCCCGGAGGCCTTCGTCATAGCTGACAGAGCTGTGTGCTGGCTTTATTGCGCACGAACCCAGCGGTATTCGCGTGGTTACGTCGAAACATGACTCGGGGGCGGGGCCATAAGTGTCGGTGACTCGATCGGCGAATCGCGGGTTGCTGTCGTATATCGTTGTGGTTTTTAAGCCTTGGGCGTTCGTTGCAGAGAGCAGAAAATCTCTGACGTCCCATTCTTGGGTCGCGGTGAGACCGGTGGGACTGGTGGTGGTTAGTTGATGCAAAGCTGAGTCGTAGGTGACCTTTGCGGAGTGCCCCGGGAGCCCGCTGCCGGTCGGCGCGGTGATGCCGCGAACGTCGACGAATGTCGTGCGGTTAGGAATCGTGTTTTCGTCGTATGTCGGAGCTGCGGGGAGAACTTCTTTGTACTTATATTCCTTCCAGGGGCGATCGGCGGATGTTTCGCCGTCGGGCGCCGGAAGTGTCACTTTGGTTGCTCGACCGTAGTTGTCGTATTCGATCTGGGAGAGTATTTCGTCGACCGGGTCGACGAGGGAGACCGCGAGTGCGTCGTTGGCCAGGGAGTCGCGCACGCTCGAAAGTCGTCCGTTCTCGTACTCGAAGTCGGTGATCTCGAGTCCGGGGTCTTGGATTCTGAGGAGTTGGCCACTTGCGTCGTAGAAGAGCTCGGTTGTGTCGTTGACCCCTGCGGTGTGGCCCGGGTAGATGATGCGGCAGATTGCCCCGTCGGGGGCCTTGGAATATCCGCTGGGGATGCGGCAGGCATCGGTAGAGGAGGAATTGTCGCTCGAGGACAACCCCACTTGGCTGAGGGTCTGGTCGCTGTAGGCGAAGACGACAGAACGCGCATAGGTGATCGGGGTCGTCGTGCTGGCCGAGAGCGGGTCGGAAATTCTGTCAATCTGTCCGCCGACGGCGCGGTAGGTGACCACAGGAGTCGCGCTCTTGAGTGAGTCTGCGGGCGGGGTGACCGATTCGATTGAGCCAGCTTTGGAGAACACATAGACCGTGCCGCCGGGGTCTTTGAAAGTGAAGGCCTTTTGGCGACTTCTGGACAGTTTTCCCAACTCACCCTTGGGCGAGTAATAGCCGTCGCCGGTGGGCTTCTTCCGCCAGGTGTGGGTGGCACCGGTGATGTCGGTGAGGATGACGTCCGACTCGTTGAGTTTGACCTTGGTGTAACCAGAGGCAGAGCCGGTCACCGGGGCGGATGCGGACCATCCATCGGGGAGTACTTGCGCTTGGGTTCGGAACCAGTCGGCAGGCACGGGATATTCGGCACCAGTGGTGTCTTTGACCCAGAGCGCGAAGTTTGCTTCGTTCTCTTCGTCAAAGTAGTTGATGAGGATCTTGTCGGGCTTGTCTTTGTTGATGATCACCGCGGGTCCGGTGAAAGCAACCTCGTCGGGTGGTGTAGCTCCAGACCACTCGTCATAGACGGTTGTCTTGGTTTCCTCTATAGGCGCGGTCGCCTGGTTATCGACATAGATGTACACGCGCGCCCCGTCGTCGTGGAGAGCCGAAAACTTATAGCTTCCGGTCACCGGAACGTCGATATATCCGTTCCAGTCGACCATGAAGGCGTCTTCCTGGAGACCGGGCGCCACCGAACCTGTTCCCCAGTCGAACGCGGCCGCAGGGTCGGTGCGCGTCATCAGTTGCGGCTTGCCGGTCGACGAGGTGTAGGTGCCGGTCGTGCCGCCCTCAGGTATAGCGCTGTAGTAGCTGCCGGTGAGTCCGCGCGTGGTGGGGCGCTGCGAATCGTAGTTGAAGGTGAGACCCATAGGCCCGCCAACGGTGTTCACGGTGGGCGACGAGAAGGACAGGGACACGTTGCCATTGGCAAGGTTCACTGTCACAGGGCCGGCGGTGTCGAGCGGGGAAGGGACGCTGGAGCCTAGCCGCAAGTCGACTTTGAGCTCGTGTTTCCACGCGCCATCCCATTTGGTTGTTCCGTCGTCGGTCATGAGAATCCAGGAGTAGACCCCGCCGTCCTGCAGAACTCCGGCGGGTACTTTCCATTCGGGGGTGGTGATCCATCCGGATTTTGTGATCTGGCCGGCCTTGGGGTCGCCGGTGTTGGAGAGTACGAATTGGTATTTGACAGGGGCGGCGCCAGGCGCAGCGTTGGGGTCGACTGAGATGTTGGTTGAGAGGATGGGCTCGAGAGTGGTTATGAGCTGGCCGTCCGTGTGCGAGGCGGAGCTTTCGACTGGCGTTGGTGCGGGGGTGTCGGGGATCCAGCTCCACGATGCGTCCGTGGCGCGAACTGTCGTGGTGCCGTTCACTCCGTCGTAGCTGTCGCGCGTATAGCCCTTCCAGTAGTACTTCGTCCCGCCGACGAGTTGGTCGAGGCGAGGCACCTGATATGTGGCTTTTGACTGGATCCAAGGCGAGGTCCATAACGGGGACGTGAAATCTGATGTCAGGCTGATCTTGTACTGCGCCTGCAGCTTTACGCCAGATTCGACGGTCGTCGACTTGACCCCGAGGATGGGCGACATGGACCCAACTGCATCGCCCGTCGGGCCCGTGTAATAGACCGGCTTGGTCTGGAAGTGCTTATGCGTGACGAAAAGAGCCGTCGCGAGAGCCTTGTAGGTGTAAGCGCCGGCAACTTCGGAGCCGCGGAGCATGAGTTTGTTGCCGCTGGACTGGGTTCGTACCCACTCGCCAATCTTGAGCGATAGACCGCTCTGGGTCGCGCACCCGTCAGTTCCAACGGTCCAGTCGCTGAGCCGCGTTCCGACTGCGCCATACGAGGGCGAGCCGGACACGGTGAAGACTCCGCCAGCGGCCGATGCAGTGCTGCCATCACCATAGGCGGAGCACACCTGCGCCGACAGAACGTGTTCGCCAAAGAATTGCTCATAGTCGTACTTAACTGTGGAACGCCAATAACGGTTAGAACCCGACTCCGTCGTGTTGCCGATTCTCACAGTCCCGTTAGACGTCGAACCATCGGACTTGAAGGCCTGAATTGAAGTGGCGGAGATGGCGGCCGAGGTCGTGGGGTCGACGTACACCGGATACTCGCGTAAGGGATCAACCAGCCAAGACGCATCGGGGGTGATCGTCAAGGTCCACGTCGTTCCGACCTTTTCCAACGCAGTGGCGACGCTGCCTGTCGTTGATTCCGACAGGCCGTCCGATCCTGAAGAATCCCACATCACCGGTCGAGGAATGACATAGACCAGATTGTTGTCGTTGTCGCGGAACTCGATATCACCCCACGTGTTGGTCTCCAACTCAAGGCCTGGCGCGTCGATCGTCCACGACCACGCCGGTGCCGTCGCTAACTGCTCGTTGACGACCAGGATCTCTTTCACGTCCCCTGGGTCGACGTTATAGAGCAGATCTACCCCGTCGAACACGTCGAGATATCGAACCTGATCGTCGTCAGTACCCTGCGCACTAGACGGGCGAACTATAGGGGCGGACGAAGCTCCGTCGAGGCTATAACTAACCCTGTGACCGTCTCGAGTGAGTGAGAACACCCCGCCCTCAGCGTTCGCGGTCGAGGCGAACGCCGGACGTAGCGGATGCAACTCGACACTTGCCCCCGCGCCATCGTTCTCAACCTCCGTCTCCACCGGAACCCAGTCATCACCATCGAGAACGTTCAACGGCTCCAGCGACAACTTCGTCGTGAAAGTGCCATCACCGTTGTCATAGGTCTGCTGGAATTCCTCGCGCTCGACAACCTCAGAAGTGTCGATGTCGAACGAGTTCAGATCCACCTCCGGTAACGGCTCACTCTCCGTCGGAGAGGCGGCGACCGCCTGGGTGTCGAAGTCGCCGGCGGGAACAGAGGCCTCATTGGGCGGGGCAAGTTCCGACTCCAGAGGAGGCACATCCGTCCGCGTCAACGGCCGGGCGGGCAACCCCCGCGCCTCCACTGGCTCAATCACCGTCACGGTGAGAACTAGCGCGATGAGAATCGCAATCGCAGCAGAAAGCGTCGAACGAGCAGAAACGATCACGGCAGAACCTCGGCACTCGGGGAACCACCGCTCCGAAACCGGTTTGGTGAGACGAACTCAACGCTCATCTGAGTGAAACGTATCGTTAAAGGGCCCGTAAGTGAAACACGTTGGAGACCCCCGAAAAAGGGGGGGCTGGTCCTTCCGCGATCCACTGCCACTCATCCACTGGGAAGCCATCTACCGAGTGGGGGCCGACGCCGTTCGACTCATGTCGTCCGTCTGGCGTTTAGCCGCGGCGACAAACCCAACAATAGAGCTACTAGTTTGTAACTCACCGCCGCCTTTCAATGGGTACGCGAGCCGGCAACGGTCATTCAACAACCACTGCCAGGCTGTGTACGCGCGTTTTCTAGGGGGCTTAGGAGCAATCACGACGAGCCAAGCCTGCGTCTTCAATCGCGTGTTGTCCTAACCAATAGCGCGTCCCGCCTGGGGAGCCACCCATTTGAAACTTGGCAGCTGGATTCAGCTCCCACGCCGACGAAGTGGACGAGAACCGAGCACCTAGCTGGCCCCGATCACGCCTGAGTCAAGAGCGTCGGAGATTGAGTGTAAGTAAATGTGGACGGCCGCCAACCAGGTCACGTTTGCTGTCCGCGTCTTCGCTGCTGGTAGAGTCTGGCTGCTTCGCTATACATCTGTCCTGCTCGCAGGGATCGAGAGGTGCCTGTCCAATAAATCCAGCCGTCTCGCTTCCACTGGACTGCGACATGTAGGCGAAAGGAGAAGAGCACCTGGGCGTCAAACCCGTCCCAGGCTATTCCCGTCGAAGCGTGGCCACTCGCCCCGGACAGTCCAAGTCCATCGAATAGCTCTGAAAACGTCGGACCGTGACCTTCTCGTTTCCGGAATCGCGTCACGTAGAGTGCGGCCTTCAGCCCCCACTCGGACGCGAGATCCTCTGAGGTGAGGTCGCCAAGTAGTGCCATAAGGTCTGAGGGTAGAGCCCCGCGATCGATCACTCGTCTGGTGAGTTTCTTTGCCACACTCTTCCCCACATCTCGAGCCTTCGAAGAACAGTCTTTTTCGAAGACTTTCTAGCGTTGAGCCGAGACGTGCATTCCGCGAAAGCCGATAGGCAAACAAGGGCAAAGCGGATTGGGGATGTGTTTCGTATGGCTATTGAAATTATGCCATACGCAGGAGGCCAAGCTTAGGTGGGGTCCACGCGACGCTGGATACGTGTCCAGCAATCCGATCGGCGACGAGCAATGGGCGTTGTTCGCGAAACGGCTTGGACGCGCGATGAGCCGTCACAGGGTGGATCTCGGGATGACTCAAGAAGACCTCGCCTACTCGGCCGGCATCAGCCGTTACACATACCAAAAGTTCGAGAAGGGCGAGTCGCGACCGGACTCTCCCGCGAATCCGTCTTTACGCAACGTGATGGCGATCGCCACCGTCTTGGACATCCCGCTCGAGTCGTTGATAACAGAGTCGCTGAATTCAGCGTCCAGTTAGCGCAACGAGAATTCAACTGAGGCCACTTTCACTGTCACCGACAGAATCTGACTGTGAGAAGCGAGAGATCGGCATTTTAGCCGAGTGTCTCAGCTCGCGTGCCTCGTGGTGCTCGAAGACGGCCTTGTCGAGCTGGGCGATGAAGGTGCCCGAATGCAAAAATATCAGGTGGAAGTTCATAAACGATGTCGCCTTAACATTCACGCTCACGCGGGCGGATACACTATGGGCGCACCGTGAGCTCACTTCAAACAGGCAGAAAGGCGCACGAAATGCAACGCAGTGAATTAGGTGCGCATAGTGCCCAGTTTGGATGCCACACGCGGATGTAGTTCAATGGCAGAACTTCAGCTTCCCAAGCTGATAGCGCGGGTTCGATTCCCGTCATCCGCTCCACTGAATGTTCACCTTTCAAGTGGCGCGCAATGCCTCTGGATGCCAATCCCAGGACACCGCCTGGCCGCCTGTGCCATTCGTGTGCCATTGGTCTAATGCCGCAACCGCGTCTATGTTTGGCAAAAGGCATAACCGGGGATGGGGCAGCAATGGCTGGTTGGGGAATAGCAGAGTGGTTCGGCCACGATGTCTTGACGATGTCCGCAGACGAGCGCAAAGGGTCGGCGGAGCGAGCACTCGCCTCTCAAAAGCTGGGGTTGACTCTAGCTCCGCAGCCAGATTGCCCGTTCCTTAGCTCCATCAAACCGAACTCTCCCTGCACGAAGAAGGGCGGCGTCTGTTCCATTCGCCAGTACACAGGGTCAGCGCCAGCTGAGGCGGTGGACGCCCAGCCAACAACGCTCTGCCCGAACCGCTTCCTCGAATACAGGGAAGAAGAGACTATCTTCGGATACATCTCGCGCGAGCTGCTGGGATCACCGACCGGATCGAAGGTGATCAAAGAAATCCCCTTCTTGCAGAAGGAAATGCTGGACGGTTCCGACCGGGGCGCAAAGGCGGGTCGGATCGACTGGATAGTTGTCACTGACGCAGGTGCGGCGACCGGGGACCTGCCTTGGATAGCGATCGAGACGCAGGGCGTTTACTTTTCGGGCGACTCGATGTGGCTCGACATCGAGGACTATCTCGCAAACTCCCACGAGGTCCGGTCGCCGGTCGGAAAACGTCGCCCTGACTACCGCTCGTCCGGGGCTAAGCGTCTGTCACCCCAACTTGCCGCAAAGGCACCCGTGATGAACCGGTGGGGCCGTAAAGTCGTGGTCATCGTTGACGAGGCGTTCTTCTCCGAAATGGGAGCCCTGACAGAAACCACCGATTTCGACAACTCTGAGATTGTTTGGATCGTTGTCCGGTACGAAGAGGGCATGGTGCTGAAGGTCATTCAAACCCGGTACGCGGAGCTCGCACCGTCTCTCGCGGCCCTGCAGGCTGCCAAACCGGTGCTCAAGAGCGTGTTCGAAGCCGATCTGCGATCGGCGTTAAGCGTCAATCGTGCAGGTAAAGTCTTCACCGTTTAAGTTTTCAGACCACTCGCTTCAGGGCTGATCGTCGCACTCCGAGCGCGGCAGAGATAGCCTGCCCGACCGCAGCGGCCAACAAGGGCGGTACAGCGTTGCCGACTTGCTCGTACTGGTCGCCCTTAGATCCCGTAAATACGAACGTGTCGGGAAAAGATTGGATCCGTGCGGCCTCGCGGATCGAGAAGGCGCGATCCTGAGAGTAGTGAAAGTAAGCGCCCCAGTGAGGGTCACATTTGGTGAGGATCGTCGACGCGAGCCCGTCCGGAGCCACGCGACCGTAGCGCTTTGTGTGATCCGAACGCCGTGCCGCTTGCATTCCCTTAGGCAGCAGATTGAACGGAATGTCAGTCCAGTTCCCGCCCGCTGGTATGTGCGAAAGCCGCTCCATATTGGTCGCACTCAGCTTCGGTGCCTCGTGATTCCGCACACCACTTGATCCCGCCCGCAATGCATCTTGGTACGCATTTTGCGGACTGGTTGCGTACTCCTTGATCTCTTCACCGGACTCGCCATTGCGCAAGGCTGGAAGATCGCCGATGGCATCCGCAACTGTCGTGTGCGGCGGGAGTTTGACGGACTTAGGTAGCGCGACGATAGGTCGACCACCAAATTTAGACGTGAAGTTGATTCTCATTGGAGCACTGCGCTCCGCCGTGGGAAACGCAGCCAAGGGGTTTCCTCCGTCCCTCAGTCCGATGATTATGGTTCTCCAGCGCGTTTGCGGGACGCCATAGTGGGGTGCGTAGAGGATCTGAACATCAGCTTTGTAGCCAAGCGCGCCCAGCGACTCGATGATCGCTTCGAGGGTGGCGCCACCACCAAACGAGACCAGCCCAGGAACGTTCTCAATCAGAACCGCTCTCGGCTGGAACTCTTCGACGAACCGCAAATACTCTCTGAACAGATGATTGCGCTGATCGTCCGAGGAACGCTTTGGGGCATTGATCGAGAATCCTTGGCACGGGGGACCGCCGGCGATGAGGTCCAGTTCGCCCTTCTTTAGCCCTAGGCGATCGCGGACGGCGGCGGCGTTAACGCCGCGGATGTCTTCGCTATCCACGATGGTGTTGGGGTGGTTAACGGCGTACGTCCGCGCGTAGGTCGGAACTAGTTCGTTCGCATACAGGCTCGTGAATCCAGCCTCGCGCAGACCCTCGGATAGTCCGCCAGCACCAGCGAATAGGTCGATCGCGGTGAGTTCAGCTTGCATGGGTTCCCATCCTGTTCGCAGTTAGTTTAATGCACTGTTGGACGCCCCGTTGAGACGCCACACTGCGTTCCGCGCTCGAGCGAGAGCACCCGTGAAGTTACCCCTACCCACTGTCATTACCGCGATCATGGATCGCTGATCGCTTGCGGTCTAGGTGCTTCTGTTCGGCGAATCTTCTGGCTTCCTCTGCCCCATAGTTCGACGCACGGTGTTGGTAGTTGGCCGCAGCTGTGAGAGTGGAGTGACCAGCGCGGTACATGATGCTGAACGGAGGCAATCCGGCTTCCGCGAGCATCGTCAAGCTCGCATGCCGCAGGTTATGGAAACGATATTCAGGCAAACCGACTCTGATCCGTGCGCTTTTCCAAGCACTCTGAATGTGATGGTGCCTGAGAGCGGATCCGTCAGGCCTCTGGAATAGCCTGTCGCCCCGGGCGACCAGCTTCCCAAGGTGAAAGCGCGGGTCATATTCCCGTCATCCGCTCTCCAGTCGTCTCTCAACTCAGTTGAGACGTTTCTCAGTTTGTTCAGACGCTGCACCCCACAGCTGGATCGACATCACACAGCAGTTCTCTTCGCAACAACATTTCTATTCGCGAGTGTTTCGAGGACAATGTGCGACAGAATGTGGAGGCCGTCCAGTCCTCTACGCGCCTACTGAGAGTTGCAGTCCTTGGAGAATGTGATCGACGAAGAGTTGCCTGTATTCGAACGCATCCAACTCTCGAAACTGGTTTTTGATCCCGCGAACCCTCGTCTCCCGAGGTCTATCGATACGACAAGCACGGTTGCGATCTTGAGATTCATGTTAGACGACGCCGGTCTTGTCGATCTAATGCGCTCGATAGCCGCTCAGGGCTTTTTCACTGGCGAGCCTATTTTGGTCGCCCGCTCCGTGGCAGATAACCAAAAGTATGTTGTTGTCGAGGGCAACCGCCGATTCGCCGCCTCGTTGCTCCTTGCCAACCCGAATCTGGCCCCTACGTCGAAATTGGCCGTGAAGGGAGTCGCCGACCAAGCTCGGGTCGACGCCGACCCGAGCTTGCCCGCGCTAGTCTTTCCCGACTACGACTCGATTTTGAAGCACCTCGGCTATAGACACGTGACAGGCGTCAAGGAGTGGGAACCCCTCGCGAAGGCTCGATTTTTGCTGGAGAGATTCGAGAAGCTTGAGGGCTCACTCGAAGACCGATTCCGTCAGGTCGCAAGAACTATCGGTTCGCGATCTGACTATGTAGGTCGACTTCTCACCGCCTTGAAGCTCTACGAGATGTGGCGCGAAGACAACTTCTTCGGCATGCAAGGGGTCGACGAAGCAAGGGTCGAATTCTCGCTTCTATCATCCGCTCTGGCGTACAAGTCCATCTATGACTTTGTTGGCTTGAAGAATTCGTACGATTTCGAAATGGCTAACCTTCGAGATGTAGATCTTCATCTCCTACTTTCGCTGCTGTATGAAGAGGATCAATCCGGCTTGACCCGCCTCCGCGAGTCACGGAATCTCGGTCGACTGTCCCGCCTTTTCAACCACGCTTCGGCCATTGCTGCTCTTCGCGAGGGTTCCACGCTGAGTGAGGCAGAATCCACCACCGGCGACGGGGTATTGATCCTGGGACAGGCTCTCTCGAAGATTTCTGCTCAATTCCTGAGCATTGAAGAGAAGTGGGGTCCCGGAATAGTGGTTTCGCAAGCCGACCTTGATGCACTCGATCGTATTGCTGTGCAAATAAGATCAGTCGGCGAGAACTTGCAGGCGATCCTAGATGAGACTGTGAAGTGACAAATCTCCTGGATCGGCTCGACCGCACGCCCGGCTCATCACAACTGCATCGTTGGGCAGACTGGGCAGAATTGATCTGCTTTGCCTCGGACGATGGGCGCATCACGGTGCCCGAGCTGTCTTCGCGGATACGTGAGCGACGAGACCAGCTGCCCGACGAGGCTCACGATGATCAGGAGCCCACGGACACGACAACCGACCCCCTGATCTTTGCCTTGGAAGTCTCAGAAGAAGAGCTTCGTGAACTTGAATCGGCCGACGATTTGGAAGAGGATCTCGGCACTGATTCGCAGGACTCGCTAGCGCGAGAAAAGTTCGAAGCAGCCGTGAAGAATCGTGCTGATGACATTCTGAAATACTTAGCGGCTAGGCAAGCCCGTTACAAGGAGGCGTACCCATTTCTAGTAGATCTGGGTAGCAGGACAGTCGAGCTCCGTGACCAGACCGAGTCACGCGATGTCTATCTGTTCTTGCTCATCTGTTCTTCGTTCCTGTACCTGAGCGAGAAGAGATCCGAAGGAGAATTCGCTTTCGCCTTTGAGGTGCTCTCAACAGCGGCGCTCAAGAATTATCTTCCAACGGACTCTGAAGTCCACCTCTTTGGCACAAACCCGTATCACGGGTCAGGTCGTTACGAGGGACTGTTGTTTGACAAGGTGAAGCTGCTTGCAGGTGACCTGAACCTCAGACTGCTCGCTGATCGAAAGGACTTTCACCCAAATGACCGGGGTGATCATGGCCTGGACATTGCAGCGTGGTTGCCGCTGGGAGACAAACTCGCAGCCACTCCCGTGTTACTTGCGCAGTGTGCCTGCACGAGAGAATGGGTCACTAAACAGCACAGCTCCACCGCGAATCAGTGGCGGCCCCTCATAAGCTTCGCGGTGGATCCAGTGTCAGTTTGCCTCATCCCATTCGATTTTCGGGATTTGGACGGGGGCTGGTACTACAAGACAGACATCCACGGCACGGTCCTCTTGGATCGACAGCGGTTGATCCACCTACTTCTTGACGTCGGTTCTGACTACGCAAACCCGCGTGTCGTTGGGCAGTTGGATGACCTGGGACTTCGTGGCCTGGTGTCGGGCGGTCGCGCGGCCGATCTCGTCACCCAGTAACTCCTGTCGACTGCGTATAGCCCCAATAAGGGTTGCCCGGTCGACGAGTCCGAGGCGAGCGCGGACGCGATGGCTGATTCATAAACGTACTCATCGGGCAAGCTCACGTTGTTGAAGGCTTCCTGAACGTTGTAGACAGTTGTCGAGTGATCTGTCGTCATTTCGATTTTGATCGGCGTACCGTCTATCAAGTCCTAATTTCGATAGTCGTACACCATGAACGTGATTGCCGCTGGCTGCAAGGTTTACCGAACACGGCCCTCGTCCCCTCCGAGACGACGCATTAGTTGCTCGTAAACCGGTCGGGGACACACGAAAAACAGCCCGTTTCGGCAAAGCTCCTTCCTTTGCAAACCTTGGCTCCTTATAGATCGGTTGCGGCATTATGCTTGCCGACGTTCTCGGAGTTGAATTCAACTTCTGATTTCACGATCTTTCAGTTGATACCGCAACCGGTTTCAGTCAGCTACCCTCGCACCATGCCCGACCTCGTGCCGATCCCGTCGCCCGACCAGCCGCTGTATTTCGGTGAGCCGTCGCATCCACTCGTCGTTGTTCTGCACGACTGGTACGGCAGACTGCCCTGGCTCGAGGCCTACGCGGGCGCGCTCGCCAGTCAGGGTTTTCGCGTTGTGGTTCCCGACCTCTACAAGGGCTGGGCGACGACGAACGCGACCGACGCGGCAACGCTTATGGGCGAGATCGAGGTGGGTGACGCCCTCGCGATCATCGACGACGTGATCGCCGCGGCGCGCGCCGAGGGCTCCCGCAAGATCGCCACCGTCGGCTTCTCGCTCGGAGGATGGCTCGCGCTGCTGCACGCGCAGGGCGGGGACACCGACGCCGTCGTCGCCTATTACGCCACCCTTGGTGCAGGCAACCACGGGCTCATTCCGGCGCCCGTGCAGTTGCATCTTGCGGAAATCGACGAGTGGGAGCCCGGCGAGGAACCCGAGAGCTTCATCGCGCGCCTCAAGGAACACGGCACCCCGGTCGCCGAGCACACCTACCTCGGCACTGTGCACTCCTTCGCGAACGCCACGATGACGGCGACGGTCGACACCCGCGCCGCAGCGCTCGCCTTCGCGCGCACGGCGAGCTTCGTGACCGACCACCTGGCCGACTGAGCACAGTCTCAACAGGCTCGACCGCCGCTCAACCACAGAGCGGCTACCGTAGATGCGTGCCCAACTTCTCTGACGACATCACCGCCGGCGTTCTTCACCACATGAACGACGACCACCCCGAAGACTCCCTGCTCATCGCGCGCGCCTTCGGGCACACGGATGCCACGGCCGCCACCATGACGACCTTCGACACCGAGGGCGGCACCTGGGTGTACACGCTCGAGGGCAGCGACATCGAGCTCACGCTGAAGTGGACGGCCCCCATCTCCGAGCGTCCCGAGATCCGCCGCGAGATCGTCGTGCTCTACGACCTCGCCTGCGAGCGCCTCGGCATCGAGCCGCGGCCCCACTAATGCTGTCCGGCCTGCTGTTCTCGCGTAACCGCTTCATCGGCCTCGTCGGTGGAGTGTTCTTCGTGCTGCTCGGCGCCGGCGGTTTTCTGCTGACCGGAGGCACCCGCTTCTTCGAGAGCGAGGGTGGCGTTCTTTTCACCCTCATCGAACTCAACCCGGCGCAGAACGTCGTGCACCTTCTGCTCGGTGCCGTGCTCGTCATCACCGCCCTGCGGCCCACCCCGGTCGCCGCGCTGTCCAACGCGATCATCGGCACGATCTTTCTCGCGCTCGGCATTCTCGGGCTCTTCGTGCACGAGAACGATACCCTCAACGTGCTCGCCCTGAGCTCCTGGGGCAACGCCCTCCACTTCGCGAGCGCCGCAGTGCTGCTCGGGGTCGGGCTCGGCGCGGATCGCACGACTAAAGAGAACTGATGTCGGCGACGGCTCGCGGATGGGTCGCCTTCGCTGCCGTCGCGGCGGGCCTCCTGCACGTGGCACTCGCGGTGGGGCGTCCACTCGAGCTCGCCGCGATCCTGTTCGTGATCGGGCTGGTCGAGTTCGCCTGGGGAGCGATTGTGCTCTCGAGGTCGGCGGTGCTCGCGCCCGAGGTGACACTGCCGCTGGCGTTGGCGCCCGGCATCCTGTGGGCTGTCGCCCTGTTCGCGCACGTGCCCGGCCTGCCGCTGTTCCCGCTCGCCACGACAACGCTTCTCGAACTCTTCATCGCCGTCATGATCGCGCGAAGCATTCGGCGAGTGGATGAACCGGCCGCGCCATCCCCGCGCCGTCACGCACTCGGGCTCGCTCTTGGGTTGCTCGTCATCGCGGCGGTCACGCTGCCGGCCCTCACTTTCACGCAGGCAGAGGATCCGACGAGCCAGCTGCCCCCACCCGAACACGGGCATCGCTGAGCGGCTCACCGCCGCTACACTTAGGGTTACCTCACCTGCGACCCTCCGGAGTACCCGTGTCTGACGTCATCCCCTTCTCTCAAGCTCTTCGCGAACGTACCCGCGGCGGCCACTCGGAGAGCGAGGGCGCCTCGTTCATGGACGACCTCATGACCGGCAAGGGTTCGCGCGACGACTACATCTCGCTCGTCGCCCAGCACTTCTTCATCTACGAGGCGCTCGAGGCTGCCGCAGAGGCCATGAAGGACGACGCGGATGCCGCTGCGTTCATCACCCCGCAGCTGACCCGCCTTCCGGCGCTCGAGGCTGACCTGCTCTTTCTCCTCGGTGACGACTGGCGTGAGCAGATCGCACCCCTCCCGACGACCGTGCGCTACGTGGACCGCATCGCCACCGTCGCAGCGACCTGGAGCGGCGGCTTCATCGCCCACCACTACACGCGCTACCTCGGCGACCTCTCGGGCGGCCAGATCATCCGTACGCTCATGCAGCGCCAGTTCGGTTTCGAGACCAACGGTGTCGGCTTCTACCTATTCGACCAGATCGCGAAGCCCAAGGAGTTCAAGGACACCTACCGCGAGCAGCTCGACGCGGTTACCTGGAGCGATGAAGAGCGCGAGCGCGTCATCGACGAGGTCATGATCGCCTACCGCTTCAACACGGAGCTGTTCGTCGACCTCGCGACGGCGAAGGCGACGGCAGCCGCGTAGGCGACTACCTCAGCACGGCGCGGATGAACGGCCCGGTCTGACTCGTTCGACCGTAGGGCCCGAGTGACGCGATCTCTGCGTCGACGGCCGCGAGCGCCACGGTGAGCGGCACTGTGTCTTTCGGTCGCGGTACACGACGACTCACGGCGCCCCGCTGGATGAACGTCGTGCCGGCCCCGGCGATGAGCCCGCGCAGCGCGATCCACTGCTCGGCGGTGAGGGCGGGGCGCACACTCGTGTTGAGCGCGAAGACGACGATGCTGCGGCCCTCGGTGGTTGAGAGCGACATCGCCGTCGTGCCCCGAAAAGAGCTGACGTGGATGCGAGCGACCTCGGCGAACGCGTAGGTGCGACCACGCGCGGTGATCGACACGGCGTCGATAGTGAAGGCGCGTTGGAGCCCGAGGCCGAGCGCAAGGATGCCGAGGGTCACGAGTGCTGCTCCGAGCGTCACGACGATGGCGACCCCCACCGCGAAGCGCAGGAGGCCGAGCACGAGCACCAGCAGAGTCATGACCGGTACGAGGATGATCATGCCCCAGCCGACACCGCCGAGTCCGACGTTGAATCGCGTCATGCCTGGATCGCCGGAACAGCCGTGGCCCGCGCCATGAATCGCTGCACGTGCGGGTCGACGATGATGTCGCTCGGGCGGAGCGGTCGCGAGAGGTAGAGCCCGTCGAGACGGCTGATGCGGCTCAGCGCCACGTAGGTCTGCCCTGGCGCGAAGGAGCGGGAGCCGAGGTCGACGACCGCGCTGTCGTAGGTCTTTCCCTGTGACTTGTGGATCGTGACTGCCCAGGCGAGGCGCAGCGGAAACTGCGTGAACTCGGCGACGATGTCCCGGCGCAGCTCCTTGGTCGCGGGGGAGTAGGAGTACTTCACCTTCTCCCAGATGGCGGGGCTCACCTCGTGCTCCACGCCGTCGAGTTCGACGAACACCGTCGAGGAGATCTTGGTGACGACGCCGACGGAGCCGTTGACCCAGCGCGGCCCGTCGCTTTGGCCGCCCGCATCGTTGCGCAAGAACATCACCTGCGCTCCGATCTTGAGCTCGAGCGCTTCATCGGCGGGGTAGGCGCGACCTCCGAACTCCCCGTTGATCTCGGCACGCGCGGTGAGCACGCGACCGGGCAGGCGTGCGAGCTCTGTTGCATTGATGCGGTTGACGGTGGAGTTCGTCGTGGCGAGGGTGATCGTGCCATCCGTCGGCGGCGTGCGCGCCCCGGTGCTGTTGAGGGCACCCGCGATCTCCGCGGTGACTCGGCCGTGCCGCACGGCGTTGAGCATGCCCTTGAACTCTTCTTCGTGCTGCCGGTGGATCGTCGAGAGCTCGTAGATGCGCAGGTCGGTCTCGCGCCACACCTTGGCGTCGAAGAACCACATCGACTCGTAGGTGTCGGCGAAGTATGCGCGCTCGTCGGCATCGCCCGGCACCGGCGCGAGCTGGTACGGATCGCCGAACAGGATGACCTGCACCCCTCCGAAGGGGATCGCCGGCTTGCCCCGCGCCTGGCGCAGGCTGCGGTCGATCGCGTCGAGCAGGTCGGCGTTGACCATCGAGACCTCGTCGATCACGACCGTCTCGATCGTGTTGAGGAGCTTCTGCAGTTCACGGCTCTGCTCGAGCTCGTGGTCGGCGATCACGCCGATCGGCAGACGGAACAGCGAATGGATGGTCTGCCCGCCCACATTGAGCGCTGCAACGCCGGTCGGGGCACAGATGACTATCTGCTTCGAGGTGTTCCACGCGAGGTGGTTGAGCAACGTGGACTTACCGGTGCCCGCTCGCCCCGTGACGAAGATGTGCTCCATCGTCGTCTCGATCGCCGCGAAGACTGCCGCCTGCTCAGCAGCGAGTTCGGTGTTGGACACTCGCACTCTCCCTGCCTCGCCGACCGACATCCAATCTACTCGCTTGCCTGCGCGGTCGCGGTCGGCCACACACAGGCGTGCTTAGGATGAATCCATGCCCCGTTCCGCGATCTCCTGGCTCGTGGTCTTCGCGGTACTGTTCGGCGGCTTCTTCGCCTCGGTCGGCGCGCTCAACGCCGACCTGTACAGCGCGCACGGCTTCGTACGCACCTACCTCGACGCCCTCGCGCGGCAGGACAGCGCCGCCGCCCTCGCGATCGACGGCGTCGGTGCGTCGGACGGCGCGGCGACCACGCTGCTCTCCGACGAGGCGCTCGGAGAGCTCAGTGACATCCGCCTCGTGCGGGACACGGCCCAGCCCGACGGATCGCACACGGTGGTCTACGACTACCGGCTCGCGAGCGGCGAAGCGCGGTCAGAGTTTCACGTGCAACCTTCGGGCACCCGCTTCGGCCTGTTCACCGACTGGCGCTTCGTGGCGAGCCCGCTCAGCACGATCGCGGTGTCGGTCAAGCACGACTCGCGCTTCACGGTCAACGGTCTCCCGGTCGGTTCTGCGGGTGCCTACCTCGTGTTCGCCCCCGGGCTGTATGTGCTCGACCACACCTCCACGTTCTTGCAGGCGAAGGCGGTGGATGTCGCTGTGACCGAGCCGGGGACCATCAGCGACGCCACTGTCGACGTGCAGGCGAATGACGAGTTCGTCTCCACCATGCAGAGCGAGGTCGACGGTTTTCTCGAGGGCTGCTCCGCCCAGACCGTGCTCCAGCCCACCGGTTGCCCGTTCGGACGCCCGGTCAACAACCAGGTCAAGGGCGACCCGGAGTGGTCGATCATCCGCTACCCGAGCGTCGTCATCGAGCCGGGCGCGAACAACGGCGAGTGGATGGTCAACCACGCGACCGGCACCGCCAACATCACGGCGACGGTGCGCTCGCTCTTCGACGGCACGATCAGCACCCTTGACGAGAACATCGACTTCGTCGTGAACTACCGCGTGACCTTCAGCGGCGGAGAGCTCGTCATCGAGGCGGTGTAGGGGCTCCGGCACGGCGCGCGAGCATCGCGTTGTACTCCTCGAGCTCTGCGTCGCCGTCGCGCTCGGCCTTGCGGTCGTAGCGCTTCGACTCGCGCGCGTCGCTCTTCGCCCACAGCACGGCGACGGCGATCGCGAGCGCCACGGTCGGGATCTCACCGACGCTCCACGCGATACCGCCTCCGGTCTGCTGGTCGGCGAGCGCGCTCGTTCCCCAGCCCATCGCGCCGTACCAGTCGGCGAGGAGGAGTCCGGAGCCGGTCATGAGCGACAGGCCGAAGAAGGCGTGGAACGCCATCGTCGCGAGCAGCACGATGAGTCGCAGCGGATACGACGGACGGTTCGGCACCGGGTCGATGCCGATGAGCGACTGCACGAAGAGGTACCCGGTCGCGAGAAAGTGGATGATCATCCACTGGTGGCCGACGTGCTCGACAGTCGCCCAACGGAACAGCGGCGAGTAGTAGAAGATCCAGAGGGACGCGGCGAAGATCACCGCGGCGACGACCGGGTTGCCCAGAACGCCGAAGTACCGCGAGTGCACGATGAGGAGCAACCACTCGCGAACGCCGCGGCTGCCGTCATCCCTCTTGCGCACCGTGCGCAGCGCGAGGGTGATCGGGGCTCCCGGAACCAGTAGCACCGGCACCATCATGCCGAGCGTCATGTGGGCGAGCATGTGCGTGGAGAACAGGTACTTCTCGTAGACGTTGACGCCGCCGTTGGTGATGTAGAACAGCAGCAGCATGCCGGCGACCCAGGAGACGGCGCGCAGCACGGGCCACTTGTCGCCGCGGGCGCGCAGGCGCAGCACCCCGGCGATGTAGAAGAAGATGCCGAAGGCGCAGACGAGCAGCCAGACGAGGTCGAAGTTCCACAGCGTGAACAGGCGCTCGACGGTGAGGGGCGGCGGCAGCGGCGCACCGGTGAGAAACTGCGCAGCAGGCGCTCCCGCGACATCGGTAGCCGCGACCTCGGGCTTGGGGGTGACCGATCGCGCGAGTGCGGCGGCCACACCCGAGGCGAGTCCCATGAACGCGAGCTCGGCGGCCACGAGCCACCAGAACCAGCGACGACCGCCCTCGCGCTGCATCCTGCCGATCATGAAACGACGCTGCAGGATGCCGAACACCCCGAGCGCCACGAGGGCGAACACTTTAACCAGCACGAGCACGCCGTAGGGCGAGGCGAGGTTGTCGAGCGACCCGATGCGGATCTCCGCGCTCACATAGCCGGATGCAGCGACCACCGTGAAGCTCAGAATCGCGAGTGTCGAGTACCGCGCGAGCACGGTTGCGAGGCGCTTCTGGTCGAGGGAGCGTGACAGGAGGGCGAGGGTCAGGAGTCCGCCGAGCCAGATCGCTGCGAACACGATGTGCAGCCAGGTGGCACTCGTCGCAGCGTCGTGGGTCTCGGTGCCGCCGGTGTGGCCGAGGTCGGACATCGGGATGAGGGCGAGCACACCGACGACGACCATGGCGAGCAGCACGGCCTGGTTGCGCACCGCGAAGCACAGCCCGGTGAGGGCCGCCGCGACGAGCGTCGTCTGCAGCCAGGCCTGCCCGGCCTCGGTCTCGGTGAGGAACTGCGCGAGCAGCTGCCCGAAGCGATCGTCGAGCGTGATCGGCTGCTGGAAGATGTACATGAAGCTGAAGAACCCGGTCGCAGCCGCCGAGATCGTCCAGGCGGCGGCGGATGCAGCGGCCACATCGAGTGCGGCGGAGAACTCCTGTTTCTTCGCGGAGAAGGCGAAGGTCGCGAGCGCGAGCGAGCCGAGGGTTGCCGCGACGCTCAGGTTCACGAGGAGCTTGGAGAGCGGGAGGCCGAGCTTGACGACCGGTCCGACATCCCCGAACGGCTGCACCTTGAGCGCGCCGCCGAACTGCAGTGCGATGACGGCTGCGGTGAGTGCCACGAAGAGCAGGGCCGCGGGGCCCACTATTCTCACGACGCGTGGCACTGGTACAGCTTAAGTCCTCTTAAACTGCGAAAGCGCCGACCCCGAGGGGCCGACGCTTTCGTGCAGTACTAGCGAAACTAGTTGGCGCTCTTGGCTGCTGCCTTGAGCTTGGTGCCGGCGCTGATCTTCACGCCATAGCTTGCCTTGATCTCGATGGCTTCACCCGTCTGCGGGTTGCGGCCGGTACGTGCGTCGCGGTGCGTGCGCTCGACAGCGAGCCATCCGGGAATCGTGACCTTCACGCCGTCAGCCACGTTGGTGGACAGAACGCCGAAAAGCGAGTCAAGGATGCCGTTGACGGCAGCCTGGCTCTGGCCAGACTCGGCGGCAACTGCAGCAACGAGCTCGGTACGGTTGAGTGACTTGTCAGCCATTAGGTGTCCTCCTCGGACCTTGTGCATTGATGTGGTCTATTGGCCTAAGCCAATGGAACCGCCTGCAATCTACCAGCTTGACTTGGTAATTCCGGGCAATTCTCCACGGTGTGCCATATCGCGGAAGCGAACACGGGAAACACCGAACTGGCTGAGGAATCCACGCGGGCGTCCGTCGATGGCGTCGCGGCCGCGAACGCGGACCGGCGAAGCGTTACGGGGAAGCTTCTGGAGACCGAGGCGAGCGGCCTCGCGCGACGCGTCGGTACCCGCCGGGTCGACGAGTGCCTTCTTCAGTTCAAGGCGCTTCGCGGCGTAACGCGCCACGATGACCTTGCGCTGCTCGTTCTTTGCAATCTTGCTCTTCTTAGCCATGTTTAGCGCTCCTCGCGGAATTCGACGTGCTTGCGCACTACCGGGTCGTACTTCTTGAGCACGAGGCGGTCAGGGTTGTTACGGCGGTTCTTCTTGGTCACGTACGTGTAACCGGTACCAGCCGTTGAGCGGAGCTTGATGATCGGACGGATGTCCTGTGCTTTTGCCATTAGATCTTCACCCCACGAGCGAGGATGTCCTTGACGACGGCCTCGATGCCACGGGCGTCAATGACCTTGATGCCCTTTGCGGAAAGCTGCAACGTCACGTTGCGGCGCAAAGACGGTACGTAGTACGTCTTCTTCTGGATGTTCGGGTCGAAACGACGCTTGGTGCGTCGGTGCGAGTGCGAAATGTTGTGTCCGAAGCCGGGAATGGCTCCGGTCACCTGGCATGTTGCAGCCATGGGTGTACTCCTGTTCTGGTTACCGCGAGGCCGAAGCCCCACCCAAGATCACTTGTCGGCACGCCTTGATCCCGTACGTTCGTGGGAGGCATACAGCGTGAGCGGAAATGCTCAACCTGTATATGCTACGTGCTGGCCCGTTCAGGTGCAACAATCACCCCATGCGCATTGGTTACGCCACCGGCTACTGGAAGCGCGGCGTGCCCTCGGGCGCCCTCCGCGCCATCCGCACAGCGGAGCGACTCGGGTTCGAGTCGATCTGGACCGCGGAGGCCTACGGCTCAGACGCCTTCACCCCGCTCGCCTGGTGGGGCTCGCAGACCAAGCGCGTGAAACTCGGCACCGGCATCGCCCAACTGTCGGCACGCACGCCGGCGGCCACGGCAATGGCCGCGCTCACCCTCGACCACCTCTCCGGCGGCCGCGCGATCCTCGGACTCGGCGCGAGCGGTCCCCAAGTGGTGGAGGGATGGTACGGCCAGCCCTACCCCAAGCCGCTTGCCCGAACGCGCGAGTACGTGTCGATCGTGCGTGACATCCTCGCCCGCACCGATGTCGTCACGGCGCCCGGGCCGCACTATCCGCTGCCCTATGACGCGCCGGATGCCGCGGGCCTCGGCAAAGCGCTGCGCTCGACCGTGCACCCGCTGCGCGCCGACCTGCCGATCTACCTCGCCGCCGAGGGACCCAAGAACGTGGCCCTCGCCGCCGAGATCGCCGACGGCTGGCTCCCGTTTCTGTTCTCGCCGAAAGCCAACGACGAGTTCGCTGGATATCTCGCCGACGGGTTCGCAGTGCGTTCTCCGTCGCTCTCGCCGTCGTCGGCGTTCGAGGTCGCGGTGCAGCTCGCGGTGATCCCGCACCCGTCGGTCGAGCAAGCCGCCGACCTGGTGCGACCGATGATCGCCCTCTACGTCGGTGGCATGGGCGCGAAGGGCGCCAACTTTCACCGCAACGTGATCGACCGTCTCGGCTACTCCGACGACTGCGACCGCATCCAGGAGCTGTACCTCGCCGGACGCAAAGCCGAGGCGATCGCTGCGGTGCCCACGCGGCTCGTCGAGGAGATCGCACTCATCGGCCCGCCCGAGAAGATCCGCGACGAGCTCGCAGCGTGGGAGGAGTCGGTCGTCACGACGATGCTCGTGCAGGGTCCGGCGTTCGCGCTGCGCACCATCCGCGACGTGCTGCAGGGCGGTTCGCTCACGCGGGCCAAGCTCGGGGCTCTGGCCTTCGCGTATCTGAAACGCTGATCGAGTGCGAGCGCCAGCGAGTGTATCGAGATGAGGTTTCGATATGCGCTGGCGCGCTACTCAACCAGCGGCGTGCTTAGAGTGCCGAGCACTCCGCGCACAGGCCGAAGACGTCGACGATGTGGTTCGGCTGGGTGAAGCCGTGCTTCGCCGCGATCTGCTGTGCCCAGGTCTCGACCTCGTCGGCCTCGATCTCGACGGTCAGCCCGCAGTTGCGGCAGATGAGGTGGTGGTGGTGGCTGCCCGGCGTGCAGGCGCGGTACAGGCTCTCGCCCTCCTGCTGCAGCGAATCAGCCTCGCCCTCGGTCGCGAGATCGGAGAGCGCGCGGTAGACGGTCGCGAGTCCGATCGGGGAACCCGTCTCACGCAGGTGCGAGTGCAGCGACTGCGCGCTCACGAAGCCCTCGGATGTTCCGAGAGCTTCCCGCACCGCCTCGCGCTGCCACGTGTTCCGCTTCATACCGCGATTCTACCGGTCGTGGTTTTGCGGGCGCCGATGATGCGGCAGACGAGGTAGATCGCGAACGAGATCGTCGTGATGTACGGGCTGATCGGCAGCGAGCCACCAATAGCGAGAAGGATGCCACCGACCGCACTCACGAAGCCGAAGACCATGCTCAGCACCGGCACGAGCACGGGCGAGGAGGAGACGCGGAGCGCCGCCGCCGCCGGCGTGACGAGCAGCGCGAGCACGAGCAGAGAGCCGATGATCTGCACCGAGACGGCAACGGTGAGTCCGAGCAGCACCATGAAGCCGAGCGAGAGCGTGCGCGACGGCACACCGCGGGCCGCAGCGACGTCAGGGTCGAGGCTGTCGAAGGTCAGGGGTCGCCAGATTGCGAGCAACGCGACGAGCACCACGATCGAGATGACGATGAGGAGGCCGAGCTGCGGTGCATCCACCGAGATGATCTGGCCGGTGAGCAGGCCGAACTTGTTGCCCGACCGGCCGGGGTAGAGCGCGAGGAACAGGATGCCGAGGCCGAGGCCGAACGGCATGAGCACTCCGATGATGGAGTTGCGGTCGCGTGCCCGAGCCCCGAGCACACCGATGAGCACGGCGGCGGCGAGCGATCCGACGAGGGAGCCCGCGACGACATCCACACCGAGGAGCAGCGCACCGGCGGCACCCGCGAATGACAGCTCGCTGATGCCGTGCACGGCGAAAGCCATGTCGCGCTGCATGACGAAGACGCCGATAAGCCCGCCGACGATGCCGAGCACGGCGGCGGCGATGATCGAGTTCTGCACGAGGCCGAGCAGCTCGCCGTAGTTCTCGAAGTTGAAGAGTGTCATGCCCCGACCTCGTCGTGGTGCTCGTGTCCTTCGGGAACCCCGGCGACGATCACGCGACCGTGGCTGCGGATGACGTCGACCGGCGTGCCGTACAGCTCGCTCAGCACGTCGGAGCGCAGCACCTCATCGGGCGTGCCCTGGCGGAACTGGCCGCCGGCGAGGTAGAAGATGCGGTCGACGACGTCGAGGATCGGGTTGACGTCGTGCGTCACGAAGACCACGGCGGTGTCGTGAGTGCGGCGGCGGGCATCGATGAGCTCGGAGACTCCGCGCTGGTGCTGGAGGTCGAGGCTGAGGAGCGGCTCGTCGCACAGGAGAAGCACGGGATCGCCGGCGAGCGCCTGCCCGACCCGCAGCCGCTGCTGCTCACCGCCGGAGAGGGTACCGACGGGCTGGTTCGCAAAAGCTGTCGCACCGACATCCACGAGCAGTTCGTCGACGCGGTCGCGGTCGGCCCTTCGGGAGACCGGCAGGCCGAAGCGGTGGCCGTTGACCCCGAAGGTGACGAGGTCACGACCGCGCATCGGGGTGCCGGGCGCAATGAGCTTCTGCTGCGGGATGTACCCGACGCGACGGTCGCCACGGCGGATCGGCTCCCCGGCGAGGCGCACCGTGCCGGAGTCGAGCTGCTGCTGCCCGAGGATCGTCTTGAGCAGGCTCGTCTTACCGGAGCCGTTCGGCCCGAGCACCGCGAGGAACTCGCCGGGCTGCACGCTGAGGTCGAGTGACGACCACAGCGTGCGAGCACCGAAACCGAGTTTGCCGTCGGCTATCTCGAGAACGGGGGACACTACTTCAGCGCTGCGGAGATCGCGTCCAGGTTGCTCGTCATCCACGAGACATAGTCTGCGCCATCGGGCAGGGTCTCGGTGAACTCGACGACGGGCACTCCGGCAGCCTCGGCCGCTGCGCGCACCTGCTCGGTCTCGGAGCTGGCAGTCTGCGCGTTGTAGGCAAGCAGGGCGACAGCGCCGGAGTCGAAGACGGCGAGCGTGTCGCGCAGGGTTGCGGGTGCGACATCCGTTCCCTCTTCGATGGCCTCGGAGAAGGCCTCGGGGGTCACGTTCTCGAGACCGGCTGCCTCGAGCAGGTAGAGCGGCACCGGCTCGGTGATCGCGACGCCGAGGCCCTCGGTGTCGAGCGCCTCGGCCGTGGACTCTAGGGTCGCAAGCTCACCGGTGAAGGAGGCGAGGTTGGCCGCGTAGGTCTCGGCGTTGGCCGGGTCGAGCTCGGTCAGCTCGGCGGCTATCGCCTCGGAGATGTGCTCGACGCCGTGAAAGCTGTACCAGACGTGCTCGTTGAAGCCCTCGATGTGGTCGTGCCCGTCGCCGTCGATCTCCTGCGCGTGGTCGTCGGCCTCGCCGCTCTCGGCGTCTGACTCGTCGTGCGCGTGGTCGTGGTCGTCTTCGAGCAGGCCCGACGCCTCGCTCGCGTTGATCACCGGGGCGCTGGATGCAGCGGCCTCGACGAGAGTGTCGATGAACGGGTCGTAGCCGCCGCCGTTCTCGATGATGAGGGCGGCCTTCGAGATCGCGAGCTGGTCCTGCACGGAGGCCTCGAAGCTGTGCGGGTCTTGTGCCGCGCTGTCGATGAGGCTCGTGACTGTGACGAGGTCGCCGCCGATGGCCTCGGCGATGCTGCCGTAGACGTTGGTCGACGCGACGATGTGGATGGTGCCGTCGTCCTCCGCCTGGGGAGGAGTGGTGGCGCACCCCGCGAGTGCGAGAGCCGTTGCTGTGGCGAGTACGAGAATGGCGGAACGTGCCATGGGGATGGTGCCTTGTCTAATTCAGGATCGCCCGAATTCTCGGGCACACCCCGACGTTAGTCCTTATTGATAATGATTGTCAAAACCGACTAGGGCTGGTCAATCGAGGAGCAGCGCGGGCTCTTCCATGACGCTCGCGACATCCGCGACGAACCGGCTCACGACGTCGCCGTCGACCACGCGGTGGTCGAAGCTGCCGCCGAGGGTAGTCACGAAGCGCGGTCGCACTTCGCCGTCGACAACCCACGGCTTCTGCTTGATCGTGCCGAGGGCGAGAATGCCGACCTCGCCGGGGTTGAGGATCGGCGTGCCCGTGTCCATGCCGAAGGAGCCAAGGTTCGTGATGGTGATGGTGCCGCCCGACATCTCGGCGGGGCTGGTCTTGCCGTCACGCGCAGTGATCACGAGGTTCTCGAGCGCCATTGCGAGTTCGCGCAGCGAGAGCTCCTGGGCGTCCTTGATGTTCGGCACCACGAGTCCGCGGGGCGTCGCCGCGGCGATCCCGAGGTTCACGTAGTGGTGCACGGTGATCTCTTTGTCGGTCCACGTGCTGTTGACAGTCGGGTTGCGGCGCACGGCCCAGATGAGCGCCTTGGCCGCGATGAGCAGCGGCGAGACGCGGATGCCGGCGAAGTCGGGGCTCGCCTTGAGGCGCTTGACGAACTCCATCGTGCGGGTCGCGTCGACATCGACGAAGACACTCACGTGCGGCGCAGTGAACGCGCTCTTGGTCATCGCCGTGGCGATCGCCTTGCGCACGCCCTTGACCGGGATGACCTCTTCGCGCTCGTCCGACCACGCGGGAGTCTCGATGTTGCGGAACACGCTCGCCTGCGACGCCTGGCGGATCACGTCGTCACGGGTGATCTCGCCGACGAGGCCCGTGGCGACAACCACGGAGAGGTCGACCCCGAGGTCCTTCGCGAGCTTGCGGATCGGCGGCTTCGCGATGATCGCGGAGGCGAGCGCCGCGGGTACCGAGCTGGGCCGCGGGGTCGCGACGGGAGCAGCGGCAACCTCGGGGGCGGCAGCACCGCGACGGCGGCGGGATGCCCCGTGCCCCTTGATCCCGTAGCCCACGAGCACAGCGCCCGACTTCTCCTCGGTCTCGCTCGAGATGCTCCCGGCCGTGTCAGCGACCGTGGAGACGGTTTCGGGTGCCGCGGCGGGAGCAGGTGCCGGTGCATCCACACTGCCTTCACCACTGACGCGAATGATGGCCGTGCCGACCTCGACGGTCTGGCCCTCGTCGACGAGCAGCTCTGAGACGGTGCCGGCGAACGGCGACGGCAGTTCAACGAGCGACTTGGCCGTCTCGATCTCGACGAGCACGTCATTGATGGCGACGACGTCGCCGGGGGCGACCTTCCACCGCACGATCTCTGCCTCGGTCAGGCCTTCACCGACGTCGGGGAGAGTGAACTCTGAGTTACTCATGATGTCCTTTAGTACGCGAGAGCGCGGTCGACGGCGTCGAGAATGCGATCGACGTCAGGGAGATACGTGGTTTCCAGCTTGGCCGGAGGGAAGGGCGTGTCAAAGCCCGCGACGCGCAGCACCGGGGCCTCGAGCGAGTAGAACGCGCGCTCGGTGACCGTCGCGGCGATCTCGGAACCGACCGAGACGAAACCGGGCGCCTCCTGGGCGACGACGAGTCGGCCGGTCTTGCGCACCGACGCGAGGATCGGCTCGTAGTCGAGCGGGGAGATCGAGCGGAGGTCGATGACCTCGATGCTCGTGCCCTCCTCCGCGGCGACCTCGGCAGCCTGGAGGAGCATCGAGACCATCGGGCCGTAACCAACGACGGTGACCTCGGTTCCCTCGCGCACGACGCGGGTCGCGTGCAGGGGAAAACCGCTCTCCGCGGTGTCGACATCGGCCTTCGGCCAGTAGCGGCTCTTCGGTTCGAAGAACAGCACCGGGTCGTTGCTCTCGATCGACTCCTGGATCATCCAGTAGGCGTCGTGCGGGTTCGACGGGGTCACGACACGGAGGCCGGGGGTGTGCGCGAAGTACGCCTCCGGGCTCTCCTGGTGGTGCTCGACGGCACCGATGTGGCCGCCGAAAGGCACGCGGATCACCACGGGCAGGCTGAGCGAGCCCTCATGACGGCTCGTGAGCTTCGCCAACTGGGTGGTGATCTGGTCGAAGGCAGGAAAGATGAATCCATCGAACTGGATCTCGCACACCGGGCGGTAGCCGCGCATCGCGAGGCCGATCGCGGTGCCGACGATGCCGGACTCGGCAAGCGGGGTGTCGAGCACGCGCTTGTCGCCGAACTCGGCGTGCAGGCCCTCGGTCACCCGGAACACTCCACCGAGCGGGCCGATGTCCTCGCCCATGAGGATGACCTTGTCGTTCGCGGCCATCGAGGCGCGCAGGCCGTTGTTGATGGCCTTCGCCATGCTCAGGTTCTCGATGCTCATTCGCCGGCCCCCTCAGTGAAGGATGCCTCGTACTGCGTGAGCCAGGCGAGTTGTTCGTCCATGAGCGGGTGCGGCTCCGAGTACACGTTGGTGAAGATCGACTCGACCGGCGGGCTGCCGAGGGCGATCGTGCGGGCGCGGATGTCCGCTGCGAGGTCAGCCCCCTCCTGTGCGACGTCGGCGAAGAACGCGTCGTCGGCACCGCGGGCGCGGAGGAATCTCTCGAACCGCTCGATCGGGTCGTGCGTCGTCCAGAAGTCGAGTTCCTCGTTCTGGCGGTACTTGGTGGGATCGTCGCTCGTCGTGTGCGCACCCATGCGATAGGTGAGCGCTTCGATGAACTGCGGGCCCTGCCCGCTGCGCGCCTTGTCGAGGTTGTCGCTCGTGACCGCGTAGCTCGCGAGCACGTCGTTTCCATCGATCTGGATGCCGGGAATGCCGAAACCACCCGGCCGCAGGTAGAGCGGGGTGCGCGACTGCCTCGAGACGGGCACCGAGATCGCCCAGTGGTTGTTCTGCAGAAAGAACACCTGGGGAGTCTGGTAGCTCGCGGCGAAGACGAGCGACTCGCTCACATCGCCCTGGCTCGTCGATCCGTCGCCGAAGTAGACGATGACTGCCTCGTCGGTCTCCGCGTTGCCGGTCGCCGTTGCTCCATCGAGCTGGATGCCCATGGCGTAGCCGGTGGCGTGCAGCGTCTGCGAGCCGAGCACGAGCGTGTAGAGGTGGAAGTTGTTGTGCTCCTTCGGATCCCAGCCTCCGTGGCTGAGCCCGCGCAGCATCTCGATGATCCGGATCGGGTCGACGCCGCGGATGCGGGCGATGACGTGCTCGCGGTACGACGGGAAGATGTGGTCCTGCGGGCGCGCGGCGAAACCGGAGCCGACCTGCGCCGCCTCCTGCCCGAGGCTCGGGATCCACATCGCGAGCTGTCCCTGGCGTTGCAGGTTGGCTGCGTCGATGTCGATCCTGCGCATGACGGCCATCTGGCGGTGGAATTCCTTCAGCTGGTCATCGCTGAGTTTCTGGATCCACGGGAGATAGGGCGCCGTCGTGTCGTTTTCGACGAGCGTGCCCTCCGGGGAGAGCAGTTGGACCGTCGCGGCGGTGTAAGACATTTGTCTAATCTAACGCGGGTTGCGCTGGCACCGTTCGTAGCTTGCGAACAACCTCAGCCGCAGCCTTTAGGAGTTTGTCCACAGAGCCGGCCTCGCCGATGCTCACCCGGAGGCCGTCGGTGCCGAGGGCGCGCGCCACGATTCCGTGATCCGCGAAGACGTCTGCGGCCCATGCGGTGCGCTCCCCGACCGGCAGCCAGAGGAAGTTGCCGTGCGGCTTCGGGACATCCCAGCCCTGGTCGATGAGCGCCTGCCAGACCTGGTCGCGCAGCACGGCGATGCGGTTGACCCGCTCGAGGAGCTCGGCCTCGTGCTCGAGCGACACGATCGCTGCGCGCTGCGCCGGCTCGATCACGGAGAGCGGGATCGCGGCGGAGCGCGCCGCGTCCATGATGTACTCGGCCCCGAGGGCGTAGCCGACACGCAGGCCGGCGAGCCCGTAGGCCTTCGAGAAGGTGCGCAGAATGACGAGGTTCGGGTAGGTCGACAGGAGCGGCGGACCGACGACGGCCGTGTCATCCAGAACGAATTCTGCGTAGGCCTCGTCGAGCACAACGAGTACGTTCTCGGGAACCAGGGCCATGAAGGCGGTGAACTCATCGGCTGTGACGATCGTGCCGGTGGGGTTGTTGGGCGAGCAGACGATCACGAGGCGCGTGCGGTCGGTGATCGCCGCGGCCATGGCCGGCAGGTCGTGGCGGTGGTCGGCAGTGTTGGGCACAGGCACGCTTGTCGCGCCCGCGACTGTCACGAGCCCGGGATACGCCTCGAAGCTGCGCCAGGAGTAGATGACCTCGTCGCCGACGGTCGCCGCCGCGGTGATGAGCTGGGAGAGGATCGCGACGGATCCGGAACCGATCTGCACCTCGCCGGGCGTGACGCCCCACTTGGCGGCGAGCACTTCACGCAGGCTCGCGGCGGTGGCATCCGGGTAGCGGTTGACGCTCGTGTCGGCGAGTGCTTCGCGCACGGCGGCGATCGGTTCGAACGGGTTCTCGTTCGACGACAGCTTGAAGGCGTCGGCCGCGGCGGGCTTTCCCTGGCGGTAGGGCGCCATGGACGCGATCTCTGGACGAAGCTGCACTCGGGTAGGACTCACCCGACCAGCCTAATTGCGGCACACTGGCGCCCGGTGCATAGTTGTCGCATGCAGAGATTCCTGGTGCGCCTCGTTATCAACGCCGTAGCCCTGTGGCTCACGACCCTCATCGTTTCCGGAATCCAGGTGGTTCCGTTCGCGCCGGGCGAGACCCTGCAGATCGTGCTGACCTACCTCGTCGTCGCCTTCATCTTCGGCGTCGTCAACGGTGTCATCGGCAACACGATCCGCATCGTGGCGTTTCCGATCTACCTCCTGACGCTCGGTCTCATCGCGCTCATCGTCAACGGGTTCCTCCTGCTGATCGTCGCGTGGATCTCCGACCTCATCGGTTTCGGCCTGCACGTCGACAGCTTCTGGTGGGGCGTCGGCGGCGCAATCGTGCTCGGCCTGATCAGCTGGCTGCTCGGGCTCGTGCTGCGCCCCGTCACGGGCCGCGACAAGGACCGCCGCTAACCACGCTCCCCTCGCTCGGCCAGATAGGTGGTCGTCGTGACTGTCGCACCCCCGTTTTCCCGGTAGGACATCGATCGGATCGCGGCTCGAAGCTTCGCATCCGCTGACTGGTCTGCGAGTGCGGCTGTCTCGCGATAGGGCGCTCGCTCGTGGGCGGGCAGCGGAGAGTCACCGAGGTCTGCGCCCGGCTCGAACGCCCGGCGCTCCACGAGGATCGCGTCGTGGTTGGCGCGGACTCCCGCCAACGCCGGAACGAGGTCGTCGGTGTGCTCGATCGCGACGACGGGGATGTCGGCCGGAACGATGATGTGGCCGGCGGGAGCCCCGATCGTGACGATGCCGCGCACCGAGTAGTCACCGGAGGCGGCGAGCGCCGTCGCGATGAGTCCGCCCTGGGAGTGCCCCGTCACGACGACATCGCTCGCTGCCGTCACCCCGGCATCGGCCATCGCCTGCTCAACGGCGCGGTAGGAACCGGCCGGAAGCTCGGCGATGCCCTGCACGTTGCTCGTCATATCGAGCGGCTCACTGCCGGGGATCACGCTCCAGTCGGAGGTGCCCCCGATGTACACCTCGAAGCGATCAGGCTCGCCCGGTGTCGAGATGCGGTCGATGATGATCTGTTCGCCGAGAGGACCGGTCTCGGGCGACGGCAGCCGGTCGACGCGGCCGGCGAGCCCGACGGGAGGGGCAGCGCCCGTCGAGCTCGCGGTCGGTCGGACCGACACCGGGGTCTCGGCGAAGACCCCGAACTGGTTGCCGACTGTCGCGATGACCGCGGCGGTCGACCCGGTCGTGACAACCCCGAGGGCGGAGAGCGCCTCGGTTGTTCCCGGCGGAATCCGCAGCGCTCCTGCGGCGACGTCATCGATGCTCATGACCGTCATGCGCACGAGTCCGACGGTGAAGGGATCGCTCAGTGTGCTCGTGTTGGCCCCGAGCCAGCGCCGAAGTTGTCCGACGAGGTCGCGTCGCTGGTCGGGAAACAGCACGGCCGCGACGACAAGCCCGCCGATGACGAAGCCTGCCGACGGAACGAGCAGCACCCCGAGCAGCGGCAGGAAGAATCCGGCTGCGTAGCCCAGGCGCGCGGCGAGGTGCTGCATGGCGCGCTCGGCATAGCGCTCGGCAGCTCCGTAGGCGTCGGCGCCCAGGCGGAGGGCGGTCGCGAGAAGACCCGCGCCCCGCTCGAGTTCGGCCAGCAGCGCGCGGGCGGCGTCCATCTCGCGCTCGGCCTCGGCGGCACTCGCGGGGAGATCCACTGTCGCGACGACGAGCCGGTCGATGCCCGCGAGCTGCCGCGCACTGCCCGCCGCTTCGTCGCGCACCGCCTCGAGCGACTGCGCGTGGTCGATGAGGGTGTCGGTGGCGACAGCGACGCTGCCGCCTCCCGAGATGGTGAGCTCATCCGACACGATCGGCCACCGTCGCCATCGCCCGGTCGGTGAGGTCTTTCGCCGCCATGACCGCGGCGGATGCCTCTGCCGCCACCCGCGCCACCTCCGCGAGCCGCCCCACGTAGACGTCGCGCGCTGGTCCGGCCCACGGCCCGCCCGAAGCCGGGTCGGGAACCCGGGCGCACGCCGCACCGACCCTGCCCGCAAGTTGCGCGAGCGCCATGCGTTGCACGGCGAGTGCGGCGAGGAGTGCGGCGTCTGTCATCCATCCAGAGTGCTCGCGACCGAACCCCGGAGAGCGAGTGTTCGGGTGAACGGTGGGTCAACGACGAACCGGCCGGGTGTGGAGGAGAGGAATCTGCGGGACAATGGGCGCATGCCCTTCGACCGGAACGACTACGTCTCCGGGGTCTTCCGCATCTGCTTCGTCTGCACCGGCAACATCTGCCGCTCACCGATGGCCGAGACCGTGTTCAGCGAACTTGTGTCGCGAGCGGGCCTCGACCGTGCGATCGCGGTGAGCTCGGCCGGAACCGGCGACTGGCACGTCGGCGAGAAGTCCGACGATCGCACCGTCACAGCGCTCGCGGCGAAAGGCTACGACGGCTCTCGGCACCGCGCCCGGCAGTTCGACCCCGACTGGTTCGACTCGCTCGACCTCGTGATCGCCTTCGACCGCAGCCACGAGCGCATCCTCAAGGAGTGGGCGACCAACGATCGCGACCGCTCCAAGGTGCACCTGCTGCTGAGCTTCGACAAGACACAATCGGGCCAACAGGATGTTCCTGACCCGTACTACTCCGATCCCGCGTTCTTCGACCATGTTCTCGGCATGGTCGAGGGCGCGACATCCGCCCTCTTCGACCAGATAAGACCCGGTATCAACCAGGCCGGAATCAACCAGGGAGCCACCTCATGAGCCCAATGCCAGAACAGCCGATCAGCCCGCTCGACGGCCGCTACCGCGCAGCAGTCACCGGTCTCGGTGAGCACCTCTCCGAAGCCGGCCTCAACCGTGCGCGCGTGCTCGTCGAGGTCGAATGGCTGCTCTACCTCACCGACCACGAGCTGTTCGGCTCCACCCGGCTGAGCGCGGAGGAGGCCCGGTCGCTGCGCGCGATAGTCGCCGACTTCGGCCAGGACGAGATCGACGAGCTCGCGGGTCTCGAGGCAACCACCCGCCACGATGTCAAGGCTGTCGAGTACCTTGTGCGCAACCGACTCGCGGCTCTCGGCCTCACGAGCGTCGCAGAGCTCACCCACTTCGCCTGCACGAGCGAAGACATCAACAACCTCTCGTACGCGCTCACCATCGGCGCGGCAGTGCGCGAGGTGTGGATGCCGCGCGCCCGCGCCGTGCTCGAGAGCCTCCGTGCCCTCGCCGTCGAGCACCGTGACGTGCCGATGCTCGCGCACACCCACGGCCAGCCCGCGACCCCGACCACGATCGGCAAGGAGTTCGCGGTGTTCGTGCACCGGCTGGAGCGCATCCTCGCGCAGGTCGACGGCACCGAGTACCTCGGCAAGTTCAGCGGAGCGACCGGCACCTTCGCGGCCCACGTCGCGGCGGATGCGAGCCAGGACTGGCCCGCCATCTCGCGCGAGTTCGTGACGAGCCTCGGCCTCGACTGGAACCCGCTCACCACTCAGATTGAGTCGCACGACTGGCAGGCGGAGCTCTACAACCGCATCGCCCACGCCAACCGCGTGCTGCACAACCTGTGCACCGACATCTGGACCTACATCTCGATGGGCTACCTCACCCAGATCCCCCAGGCGGGAGCGACGGGTTCGTCGACGATGCCACACAAGATCAACCCGATCCGCTTCGAGAACGCCGAGGCCAACCTCGAGCTCTCGAGTGCCCTGCTCGACTCCCTCGCGCAGACCCTCGTGACGAGCCGCCTGCAGCGCGACCTCACCGACTCGACCACGCAGCGCAACGTCGGCGTCGCCCTCGGTCACTCGCTGCTCGCGCTCGACAACATCCACCGCGGTCTCGGCGAGTTCTCGCTCAACACCGTCGCCCTCGAGGCCGACCTCGATGGCAACTGGGAGATTCTCGGCGAAGCTATTCAGACGGTCATCCGCGCGGAGATCACGGCCGGTCGCTCGTCGATCGCCGACCCGTACGCGATGCTCAAGCAGCTCACCCGCGGCCACCGCGTCGGCCAGGCCGAGCTCGTCGAGTTCATCGACGGTCTCGACATCGGCGACGAGGCGAAGGCACGCCTGCGCGTGCTCACCCCCGCGGGCTACGCGGGACTCGCGAGCGAGCTCGTCGACTTCCTCAACTAGGTCGACTTCCCCTACCAGGAGTTCGGGGCTCAGTGCCCCTTGCGGTCCTGTTCGCGGTCCTGCTCGGTCATGTCGAGTTGCTCGGCATTGTCGGGACGGATCGCGAGCACGAGCATCGCGAGCACGACGAGCGCGATGATGAACGTGATGACGGCGAAGATCCCGGCGAGCCCGAGGTCACGCGTCGACATGAGGGCGATGAGTCCGACGAAGATCGCGAGACCCCCGGAGATCGCGAGGAGCTCGATGGGGCGCGTGCGGTCCCTGCGGTTCGGCTGGGCCATGCTCAGTTGCTGCTTTCTGAAGTGGATGCCACGACCGGCTCCTTCGACGCCCACCGAAGCGAGAGCCCGGCGATCGCGAGATAGACGCCGAGGATGCCGCAGTACGCCCCGAGCATTCCGACGCCGATGATCGACGCCGTGAGGAATCGATCCACCTCGTCGGGCCCGGTGTACGGCTGGCTGAAGTCGAGGGGGATGAGCAGCATCACGATGGCGAAGAGGGCGGTGAGGGCTCCCGTGAAGACCCAGTCCTTCGAGTGCGCCACCTGGGCACCCCACCGGCGGCGGAGCCCCAGGTAGAGCTCGAGGAAACCGGTGATCGCGGCCCATCCACTCACGAGTGAGAGCAGGAGCGCGACGCCACCCCACGAGGCGACGAGCGCGATGACCCCGGCGAGAAGGCTGACGATGCCCTGGGCGATGACGATGCGGCGTGGAACGCCGGGCGTGAGCGCTGCCCTGGCACCGACGATGAGCACGGCGCCGAGGACTATCGCGTAGATGCCGAAGACCGTGAGGCCGAACTCCGCGGAGTGATCGGCCGAGAAGGTGATGGCGATCGTGGCCCCGAGGGCTGTCACGGATCGGGCGACGACGACCGCCCAGTACGGGAGTCTCTCGACATCAGACATCGGAGCTACCTCTTTCTGCCTGGCTCACGCCTGACAGTTTATGCGACTGCGCCTGAACGAACTTCGCAGGGTTGCCTAGCTGCCCGGCGGCAGGTCGACGAAGCGCGAGAAGTGACCGTGGAAGCCGACGGTGACCGTGCGGGTCGGACCGTTGCGGTGCTTGGCGACGATGAGGTCGGCTTCGCCCGCGCGCGGGGAGTCCGCCTCGTAGGCGCTCTCGCGGTGCAGGAGGATCACCATGTCGGCGTCCTGCTCGATCGAGCCCGATTCACGGAGGTCGGAGAGGGCGGGCTTCTTGTCGGCGCGCTGCTCTGCTCCACGGTTCAGCTGGGAGATCGCGATGACGGGCACTTCGAGCTCTTTCGCGAGGAGCTTGAGCGCTCGCGAGAACTCGCTGACCTCCTGCTGGCGACTCTCGACGCGCTTACCGCTCGTCATGAGCTGCAGGTAGTCGATGATGATCATCTTGAGACCGACCTGCTGCTTGAGCCTGCGGCACTTCGCGCGGATCTCGACGAGCGTCATGTTGGGGGAGTCGTCGATGTAGAGCGGGGCGTCGTTGATGCGGCCGCGGGTCTGGGCGATGGTCGTCCAGTCCTGACTGTGCACCGTTCCCTTGCGCATGCTCTGCAGGCCGACGGATGCCTCGGCGCTCAGCAGGCGCATCGCGATCTCGGAGCGTCCCATTTCGAGGGAGAAGACGATGGTGGCCATGTCGTGGTGGATGGCAGCGGATCTCGCGATGTCGAGGCCGAGCGTCGACTTACCGATGGCGGGGCGGGCGGCGATGATAATGAGCTGCCCGGCGTGGAAACCGTTGGTCAGCTCGTCGAGCTCGGCGAATCCGGTGGGAACACCCGTCATCGAGCCGTCGCGGCCCTGGGCTGCTTCGATCTCGTCGATCGCCGCGGTCACCGCGGTCGTGAGGGGAACGTAGTCCTCTGTCTGCACGCCGCCAGTGACACCGTAGATTTCGGCCTGCGCGTTGTTGACGAGGTCGACGACCTCGCCCTCGCTCGCGTATCCCATCTGCACAATGCGGGTGCCGGCTTCGACGAGACGACGGAGCACAGCCTTCTCGGCGACGATCTCGGAGTAGAAGCCCGCGTTGGCGGCGGTGGGCACGAGGCCGGTGAGCGAGTGAAGGTACTCGGCTCCGCCGGCGCGCGCGAGGAGGCCGGTCTTGGTGAGCTCGTCGGAGACCGCGATGACGTCGGTCGGTTCTCCGCGCGAGTACAGGTCGAGCACCGCGTCGAAGACGATCTCGTGCTTCGGGATGTAGAAGTCGACACCGCGGACGATCTCGACGACGTCGGCAACTGCGTCTTTACTCAGGAGCATGCCGCCCAGTGCGCTCTGCTCGGCGAGGAGGTCGTGCGGGGGAACCCTGTCGCCACGGTCACCGCCGCGACCATCACCCTGGGGGCGCTGGTCTCCGGCTAGTCCGAGGTGTGCGATCGACAAGAAATACTCTCCCTAGAGCAGCAGTGCTGCACGTTCTGTTGCCAGTGTGACTCCAACGGCTGACACTCCGTGAGCGGCGTGCCGGGCCGCGCAAACACCGGATCTCCCCGCATCGTTCTGACCGGCTGCCCCACGATAGGGACGGCCGGTTACCCCCGACAAGTCGCCCTGTGGATAACTCTGTGCACAAGTACTGCGAAACGCCGGAACTCGTGTGTGCAACCTGTGGAACCGCCTGTGGGTAACTACCTAGTTTTTTGCGCCCAACGCGCTTTGACCAGCACTTTTCGTATTCACACGGTGTGTGTAGAAACATGTCTCTACTGCACGTTGAGAGTTGGTACCTATCCCCAGATACCTGTGCACAAAAGCCTTGACACGGGACTTAAAAAGGCGGTAGCGGTGAGCTTTCGCTCACCGCTACCGCCGGAGTTTTACGAACTACTTCGCAGCGACAACCGAAAGGCTGATCGTTGCGACGATGTCGTCACGAAGGCGAACAGTCGCCTCGTGAGCGCCGGTCGCCTTGATGGCGCCCGTGATCTCGATCTTGCGCTTGTCGACGGTGCCGAGTCCGGCAGCTGCAACAGCGTCAGCGATGTCCGAGGTCTTGACAGAACCGAAGAGGCGTCCGCCCTCGCCAGCCTTGACGGTCAGCGTGACCGTCGCAGCCTGGAGCTTGGCCTTGAGGTCCTGTGCTTCCTCGAGCGTTGCGTGCTCGCGAGCAGTGCGAGCAGCCTTGATGGATTCGATCTGCTTTTCGCCACCGCGCGTCCACGCCACGGCAAAGCCCTGGGGGATGAGGTAGTTGCGAGCAAAACCGTTCTTGACGTCAACGACGTCGCCGGGTGCACCGAGGCCGGTGACCTCGTGCGTGAGGATAAGTTTCGACATATCGGGGCTCCTTAACGGCCTGAGCCGGCGTAGGGGAGAAGGGCCATCTCGCGTGCGTTCTTGACGGCACGCGCGATGAGGCGCTGCTCCTGCACGGAGACGCCCGTGATGCGACGAGCACGGATCTTTCCACGCTCAGAGATGAACTTACGAAGTGTTGCAACATCCTTGTAGTCGATGACGCCTACGCGGATCGACTTGGCCGGAGCGGCGTTCTTGCCGTCCTTGCCCTTGCGGATGGGCTTGCGGCGGTCGCCGCTGCTCTTTCCTGCCATGGGGTTCTTCTTTCAGAGAATAAAGGCTTACGAGAAGCCGAAGTTGAGTGCCTGTTAGAAAGGCGTTTCGTCGGAGTAGCTGCCAGGCGTGTTCCACACATCTCCGCTGGCTGCCTCGGCGGCCGGTGCGCTGGGCGCCCACGGCTCGTCGGCAACCTGGCCCTGTGAGCCACCGCGTGATCCGCCACCGTTTCCGCCTTCGCGGGACGATGCGGCGCGCGTGACCTGGGCCGTTGCGTAGCGAAGCGACGGGCCGATTTCATCGACCTCGAGCTCGATGCTCGTGCGCTTCTCGCCTTCCTTCGTTTCGTAGGAACGCTGCTTCAGACGACCGGTGGCGATGACGCGCGAACCCTTGGTGAGGGATCCGGCGACGTGCTCGGCGAATTCGCGCCACACGCTTGCGCGCAGGAACAGCGCTTCGCCGTCTTTCCAGTCGTTCGACGCGCGGTCGAAGTTGCGAGGAGTCGATGCGATCGTGAAGTTCGCAACCGCCAGCCCGTTCTGCGTGTAGCGCAGCTCGGGGTCACTGGTGAGGTTTCCCACCACGGTGATAACGGTTTCGCCTGCCATGATCTACTCTGCTGCCGACTCGGCTGCTGCAGGCTTGGCGTCTGCGACGACCTTCGACGGTGCGGCTGCCTTGCGGGCTGCCTTCTCGTCGGCGATCTTCTTCGCAGCTGCAACCTGGGCGAAGCCTTCTTCTGCACGCAGCACCTTGGTGCGCATGACTGCCTCGCTCAGTGAGAGCTGGCGGTCAAGCTCGGTGGTTGCGGCAGGGGTTGCCGTGAAGTTGACGACTGCGTAAATGCCTTCGGTCTTCTTGTTGATCTCGTAAGCGAGACGACGACGGCCCCAGACATCCACGTTGTCGATGGATCCACCATCGTTGCGGATGACGTTGAGGAACTTATCGAGGCTCGGAGCCACGGTTCGCTCGTCGATCTCGGGATCAAGGATCACCATGAGTTCATACTGATGCGTCACTAACCCACCTCCTTCGGACTAGAACGGCCACAGACGATCTGTGACAGGAGGGTGTTGACGTGTGCTCCAGCCCATTAAGGCCGGGGCAACCTGCCTAGTGTAGTCGGCTGGATGCCCAACTCTCAACTGTTCCGTGAACTCCACCATGCGCGCAGCCGGCGTTCCGCCTCGTCGGCGCCCAGGGGGCCCTCGTCGAGCCTGAGCTCGAGCAGGAACGCGTAGGCCTCGCCCACCTCCCGGCTCGGGGAGAGCCCGAGGAGGGCCATGATCTGCTCGCCGTCCAGATCGGGGCGCACCGCGGCGAGCCCCTCGGCCTCTGCGATGGCATCGATGCGCGCCTCGAGGTCGTCGTAGGCGAAGCTCAGACGGTCGGCCTTGCGGGTGTTGCGCGTCGTGACATCCGCTCGCGTGAGAATGTGGAGCCGTTCGAGCAGCGGCCCGGCGTCGCGGGTGTAGCGACGAACCGCGGAGTCAGTCCAGGCGCCCTCGGAGTAGCCGAAGAACCGCAGGTGAAGTTCGATGAGGCGCGCGACCGAGGTGATCGTCTCCTTGTCGAAACGCAAATGCTTGAGGCGGCGGGCCGCGAGCTTGCCGCCGACGACGTCGTGGTGGTGGAACGTCACGACCCCCGCACCCTCGATGCGCCGGGTCGACGGCTTGCCGATGTCGTGGAGGAGCGCGGCAAGCCGGAGTATGAGGTCGGGGGAGTGCCCGCGCGACTTCTCCAGGTCGATCGCCTGGCGGAGCACCGTGAGGCTGTGCTCGTAGACGTCCTTGTGGTGGGCGTGCTCGTCGATCTCGAGCCGCAGGGCGGGAACCTCGGGGAGCACGAGCTCGGCGAGTCCGGAGTCGACGAGCACCCGCAGGCCCGGAACCGGGTCGTCCGTGAGCAGGAGCTTCGAGAGCTCGTCGGCAATGCGCTCGACACTCACGATCGAGATGCGGTCGGCGAGCTCGGTCATCGCGATGGCGGTCGGTGCGTCGATCGTGAAACCGAGTTGCGACGTGAAACGTGCGGCGCGCAGCATCCGCAGCGGATCGTCGCCGAACGAGACCTCGGGCGTTCCCGGTGTGGTGAGGCGGCCCGCGATGAGGTCGTCCATGCCGCCACTCGGGTCGACGAGCACGCACTCGGGCAACCGAAGCGCCATCGCGTTGACGGTGAAGTCGCGGCGGATGAGGTCGCCCTCGAGTGAATCGCCGAACTCGACGGCGGGCTTGCGGGTCTCGCCGTCGTACGCGTCGGTGCGGTAGGTCGTGATCTCGACGGTTTCTCCCGCGATGCGTGCGCCGATGGTGCCGAACGCGCGGCCGATGTCCCAGTGTGCGTCGGCGATCGGCTTGACGATCGCGAGGGTCTCGTCGGGCGTCGCGTCGGTAGTGAAGTCGAGGTCGCTCACCGGTCGGCCAATGAACGCATCCCGCACCGGACCGCCGACGAGGGCGAGTTCGTGGCCCGCGGCCTGAAAGGCGAGGGCGAGTCGGGAGATGTGTGGCGACGAGGCGAGTGCCTCGAGTCGCTGAATTGCCGAAGCGACGCTCTCCATAGCCAAGAGAATAGACTCTCCCCATGGCGGCCGAGCGATTGACGAGGGCTTGCCCGTGTTCCTGAAGGCGAGCCGCATTGCGATAGCGGCGGCGATCGGGCTCGTCGGAGCAGCGATTGCTGCACCCGTCCCCGCCATGGCAGCGACAACGAGCCCGGTGAGCGTCGGCATCGTCGTTCCGCTCAGTGTGCCCGCCGGCCGCGACGGCTTCATCACCTCCGCGCAGCTCGAGACCCTCACCTCGCCGACCGGCCTGTTGACCCGAGAACTCGACTCGATCGCCGACACCAACGTGACGATCGGCATCGACCCGATGATCATCGCCTCGATCCGCCTTCTCGGTTCGGATGCCCCGGAGTCCGCGACAGCATGGCTCGACCGGCTCCGCGGCGTCGAGAACGACACCTTCGCACTGACCTACGCCGACAGTGACCTGACCCTGGGGCTGCAGGCCGGGAGTACCCAGGTTCTCGCACCCGTCTCCTTCGACTTCGCGATCGACCCGGGCGTGTTCGGTGCCGCCGTCGAGGGCACGCCCGAGCCGACGTCGACACCCGACCCCGGTGCCGAGAACCCCGGGGTTCCGCCGCTTCCGACGAGTGCGACGCTCGTCGAGTGGCCGTACACACTCACGAATGTCGCGTGGCCGCAGGTAGATACGGCAACAGCCGACGACCTCACGCTTCTCGGCGAGACCGGGTACACGACCGCGGTGCTCAACTCCTCGAACGTCTCCCGCTCGAGCGAGGGTGCCTCGCTCACCATGATCGGCGATGTGAGCACGGTGGTCACCGATGACGCGCTCTCCGCGCTCTTCGCAGCGACCATCCACGCCTCCTCATCTGCAGAATGGCAGGACGCCTTCGAGGTGCTCGCCGACGCGATCGAGGCGACTCCGCGACGAGCGGGCGGCGCGTCCGTCACCCTGTCCGTTGCCCGCGGCGACTTCGACACGGAGACCCGCCTGCGCGGCACCCTCGTGGCCCTCGACAACCTCACGACGATGAACACCGTCGACCTGTCCGGGATTCTGGCGAGCACGCCGGGCAGCGGCAAGGTTCTCGCGAAGCCGCACACCGAGGTTGCCCTCCAGTTCGCCCGCTCGATGCTCGGCCAGGAGCAGGCGGATGCCGCGTTCTCCTCGGTCGCCGAGAACCCGCTGCTCATCACCGGCGACCGCCGCATCCGCTTGCTCGCCGCGAGCGCACCGCAGTGGAACCGCTACCCGGGCGGGTGGGGCAACGAGGTCGACGGATTCCTCGAGGACTCCCACGACCTCCGTGCCTCCGTGCGCATCACCGAGAGCAGCACGCTGATCTTCGGCGACCGTGGCTTCATCCCGATCAACGTGAGCAACGGCCTCGACCAGCCGGTGACCGTCTACATCACCGTCAAGCCGCTCACCCCGCTGCTCACCATCGAGAACACCCGGTTCGAGCTCGTGGTCGAGCCCGGCTCGCAGCGCCGAGCCCAGATCCCTGCCGTCGCGCGCTCCAACGGTGAAGTCTCGCTCGGTGTCTCGATGCGCACCGGCACCGACGTTCCCCTCGGCGGCACCAAATGGGTGCGCGCCAACGTGCAGGCCGGCTGGGAGACCCCGGTCACCGTCGGTCTCGGCATTCTCGTCTTCGCCGTCTTCGTTCTCGGCATCATCCGCAGCATCCGCCGCCGCCGTCGCGAGAAAGCGGCCGAGGAACAGGCCGAAGACGATGAAGTGATCATCGCGGAGCTCGACGAGTGAGCCAGCCCCGGGTGAGCACGGGCGGCCTCGGCCGTGCGAGCGTTCTCCTCGCGTCGGGCACGATCGTGTCGCGACTGCTCGGCTTCGCGAGCGCCCTGGTTCTGGCGGCAGCACTCGGCACCTACGCGGTCGGCGACGTGTTCGCCCTGGCCAACCAGCTGCCCAACAACATCTACGCCATCATCGCCGGCGGACTCCTGAGCGCGATCCTCGTGCCGCAGATCGTGCGCGCCGAGAAGCACGCCGACGGCGGCCAGCTCTACATCAACCGCCTCATCACCCTCGGTTTTGTCGCCTTTCTCGTCATCGCCGTGCTCGCGACACTGCTCGCCCCGGCGATCTTCGACCTCTACTCGCAGCAGTCGAGCGGCAGCGGCCGCGGCGTGAGCGACGCCGAGCGCGAGCTCGGCATCCTGTTCGCCTACTGGTGCCTCCCCCAGATCTTCTTCTACGCCGTCTACAGCCTCATCGGCGAAGTCTTCAACGCCCGCAAGCTGTTCGGCCCCTTCACCTGGGCTCCCGTCGTCAACAACGTCGTGGCGATTGCGGGCCTCGCCGCCTTCATCGCCATCTACGGCTCGTATCCGTCACTGAGCAGGGCCGGGCAGTGGGATGCGGCATCCATCGCCCTCGTCGCCGGCACCGCGACCCTCGGCGTCGTCGCCCAGAGCGCATTCCTGTTGTTCTTCTGGCGCAAGACCGGCCTGCGCTACCGCCCTGACTTCCGCTGGCGCGGCGTCGGCCTCGGCTCCGCGGGCAAAGCCGCAGCCTGGACCTTCGCGATGATCACCGTCACCCAGGTCGGCGGCATCGTGCAGAACAACGTCGCGACGCTCGCCTCGGGCACGGGCGCATCC
>Ga0247817_10000104_pt1 | contig 68047 bp, 62 predicted proteins | sample UWRJL212509R1_FD_178010 | JGI IMG/M metagenome (GOLD analysis project Ga0247817, IMG submission 178010) | Plant litter microbial communities from Arlington Agricultural Research Station in Wisconsin, United States - UWRJ-L212-509R-1 | ecosystem: Environmental > Terrestrial > Plant litter >... | reverse complement strand
GCCGAGCAGTTCTTCTGTTCCACCGGTGCTGATGAAGATGACGTTGAGCACAACGCCCCAGGCGATCGCGCCGACGAACCAGGCTCCCCGCCACCACGGCTCAAAGAGGTAGAAGCGCGTCTGCTGCCAGAAGTTCATGGCGTCGGGATCTTTGCCCGCGTCGGTGGTCATGGTTCGACGTTACAGGCTCATCATGGGGTGAGTTCGCGCCGCACCACAGCCGCGAAGGCATCGGTCTGCGATATCCAACCGCCGTGGTCGCCGGGAAACTCGACTGCGTCTGTGCCAAGCAGCGATGCGAGAGCGCGTGACGTGTCAGCTGTCAGCAGTTTTGCCGAGTCGGCGCCGAGCCCGACAACTATCGAGCGGCCGGTGAGAGCCGAGCCGTCGGGAACGTAGGTGGTTGTGCCCAGCAACTCGTGGCCGAGAAAGCGGGCGCCGTCGGCGGCGTCCTGCTCGGGGTTGGCGCTGGGCGGCGGGCCGTCATCGCTCGGCTCGAAGCCGGCGTTCGCCATGAACTTTGCGAACGCCGCGCCCAGCCCCTGTTCGCGATAGGTGTCGACGATGTCCTGGGTGGCGGCGCGTTGCTCCGCTGCGTCGGGCAGAAGCTCGAGCAGCGGCGGCTCGTGCGCGATGAGCGTTCGAACGCGGTGTGGATGTCGCGTCACAAGCGCGAGCCCCGTCACTGCTCCCCCGCTGGAGCCGAACACATCCGCCGTCTCGATGTCGAGCGCGTCGAGAAGTGCCACGAGGTCGTCGACCCGAAGGTCGGGCGTTGAGTCCTGTTCGACGTCATCGAGGGTGCTCTGCGAGATTCCGCGCGGGTCGTGGGTGATGACGGTGAAGTCGGTCGCGAGCGCTTCGGCGAGTTGGGCAAAACCACTCGCTCCCATGGGCGAGCCGGTGATGATGAGCACCGGGCCATCGCCCTTGGTTTCGTAGTACAGAGTTCCGCCGTCGATCTGGATGGTGGCCATGCCGTGCTCCCTCGCGCCGTTGAATGTGAAGCAATGTAAACAGCGTTCACTTTAGCGGCGCGAGGGAGCAATGACCAGACCGCTAGCGCGACGCCAGCAGCAACTCGGCCGCGGGTAGGCGCACAACGGGTGCCATTGTGTTGCTGCCGAGCCCCGTGAGCGCCCAGCCTGCTGCGCGCCAGCGGTCCGCGTCGAGGCAGTTGCGGGCGTCGATGATGACGGGTGCCGCAACACGCTCGCGCAGCGCCATCGGGTCGATGGCTGTGAACTCGTCCCACTCGGTGAGCACAAGAAGCACGTCTGCCCCGGTCGCCGCCTCTTCGACAGAGTCGGAGTAGGTGAGCGTCGGGAACATTCGCTGCGCCGTCTCTGTCGCCTCCGGGTCGTAGATGACGACCTGGGCACCGCGCAAGTGCAGGGCCGCCGCGACGTTGAGCGCCGGCGAGTCGCGCACGTCGTCGGTCAGCGGCTTGAAGGCCGCGCCGAGAACGCCGATCCGACGGTTGAGCACCGACCCGCCGCACGCTTCGAGGGCCCTCTCGATGACTTCCTGACGCTGAGACATGTTGATCTCATCGACCTGCTGGAGAAGATCGGCCGCCTTCGTGGCACCGAGCTCACGGGAGCGGTGGATGAGGGCGCGAATATCTTTGGGAAGGCACCCTCCTCCGAACCCGAGGCCCGCATTGAGAAACTGCCTGCCAATGCGCACGTCGTGCCCGAGAGCGTCGGCGAGCACGCTCACGTCCGCTCCCGCGGCCTCGCACACCTCGGCTATCGCGTTGATAAACGAGATCTTTGTCGCAAGAAAAGCGTTGGCGCTCACCTTGACGAGTTCGGCCGTCGCGAGGTCGCAGACAACGATCGGTGTGCCGGTTGCGAGCGGCTGCGCGTAGACCTGGCGCATTGTTGCCTCGGAGCGCGGCGAGACTCCCCCGATGACAATGCGGTCGGGCGTGAGCGTGTCGGCGACGGCCTTGCCCTCGCGCAGAAACTCGGGGTTCCAGATGAGCTCGGCATCGATGCCCGCAGGCACCGCGTCTGCGATGATTCCGCGCAAGCGCTCTGCCGTGCCCACGGGCACAGTCGACTTTCCGACGATCAGGCCGTCGTGCGTGAGGTTGCGCGCAACGGAGGCCGTTGCATCCTCAACGTAACTCAGGTTTGCGGCATTGCTGCCGCGCTGCTGCGGGGTTCCGACACAGATGAAGTGCACGTCGCTCAGCGCGGTCGCCTCGGCGACGTCAGTCGTAAAGCGCAGGCGCCCGCTCGCAACGTGCTTGCGAATGAGCTCTGGCAATCCGGGTTCGAAGAACGGCACGCGCCCCTCGCTCAGTGCTGCGGCCTTGGCCGGGTCGGTGTCGACGCCGATGACCTCGAAGCCCATCTCGGCCATGGCCGCTGCGTGTGTCGCACCGAGGTAGCCGGTGCCGATGACGCTGATGCGCGGCGGGGTTGTGGGGGTTGTCTTCTTCATTGTGTTTCCTTTCGAGCAATCAGTTAGCGGTGAGAGTGAATCTGCTGGTTGGCCTGTTGAGCCCGGCTTTGAAGGCCGCAAGGGTGTCGGCGCGGGAGTCGACGCGCCAGTCGTTTGTGGCCCGTTCACCGCCGACGTAGGTCGTGACGGCGAGGGAGAACCAGGAGAAGCCGACGATGTCGGAGTTTTCGGGTTTCTCGAGCCCTTCGAACAGGCTCGTTATCCACTTCGCCTTGTGGCCGCCGATCTCGGAGGCCCCAACCTCGGCCAGAATGATCGGCTTGTTGCTGATCGCCCGCAGCTGGTCAAGCGACGGCTTGAATGTGTAATCGAAGCTGAAGTCGTTGTCTGGCTTGTAGTTGGGGCGCAGGTAGCCAGAGAGACCGACCCAGTCGACGTATGTGTCGCCCGGGTACAGCCCCGAGAGGTAGTCGATCGACTTCTGGCTCGACGACAGGTTGTTGATGATGTTGGGTGCCCAGATCCAGATGACGAGTTTGTTGGCACCCTCCTTTTCGAAGATGTTGTGCACGTGCTTCCACACCTTCACGTAGTCGCCCTTGCTGTTGCCGTTGACGCTCTCCGACCACGGGTACCACGTGCCGTTCATCTCGTGGTTGAGGCGAATGCCCAGTGGCAGGCCGGTCTTCTTGATGTCGCGGGCGTACTTCGTGAGGTACGCGTCGAAATCTCCGTCGAGGATCTTCGGCAGCGAGTATTCGGGCTCGTCGACGACATCATTGGCCGCGGCAATCGGGCGCGCCTCCCAGGTGAGAATCGGCAGCTTCTTTCTGGTCCACGCGCTTGTGACGGCGTTCGCGCGGAACTTCTCATCCCACCCACCGAAGTACCCGACGGTGTTCGGATTCGAGCCGATCTTCTTCGCCGTTGCGTCATAGGTCGCCCAGTTGAACGGCGCCTGCTCCGTGTAGAGCCCGAGGTACGGCGATTTCGGCGCAACAAGAGTCGACTTGGATGGCGCGGTGATCGCGCCTGCGGTCACAACCGTTTCAGTGGGGGTCTGTGTTGCCACCGGCGCGTCTTTTCGTGAGGCTTTGAGGGCCTCGAGCTGCCCCTCGGTCTTCCAGAGCGCCGCCTGAATCTTTGTCTTCTCCGCCTCGGACGCCGTGAGGTCTGCACCGGTCGCGTCGAGTTCGCCCTGCAGTTCGACGACCTGGCTGAGCAGTGCGTTTCTCTCGGCGAGCAACTCGTCTTCACGAGTGGGGCCAACGACGGCATCCACGGCATTCACGGCGGTATTGACGGGGTTGTTCGGTGAGTTCCAGACGAACGCGCTCGTTGCCGCGAGGGTCAGGATGATGAGTGTCGCGCCGGCAAATGTGCCGCGCTCAGTCTTGGAACTTGAAGCCCACCATGCGCGTTGGGCTCGAAAACGGGACTTGTTAGAAGTTGACAATGAAGAACACCTCCAGGGCGAAGATCGAGAATCCGATCAGGTAGGGCCATGCGGCCTTGGGGTTGAGTCGGCGACGAGCCGGAGCGAGCGGTGCAACGCTCGCGGCCGTGCGCCGGGGTGAGGTTTCGACGAGAGTCGCGCCGTGCGGTTGCGGGGCAAACGAGTCGTGAACAGCCGGCGCACCCAGGCCGCTCATCACGTCATCGTTCGCCGCTCCACCGGCGTATGCGCCGGCACGGGTTCCCCAGCCGCTCGCGTGGCCCATGCGGAAGAACCCGAGCAGGCGAATCGGCATCAGGAACGTCGTTGAGACGATGATGAAAATCGGCAGTCGGAAGAAGTCACTCGGCTTCTCGGCGAGGTGTCGAATCTGCCGGATGGCCATGCTGAGCACCGAGGAGACGATCATCAGCGCGAGCACAACGACTATGCCGCTCTGCACCCCGTATTCGCCAAGGATTCCCTCGTAGAAGTTGTAGCCCTGGCCGGTGAAGGCACGGTAGATCCAGCCGGCGATGACTCCCGCGAGCAGGAAGGGAAGAACGATGTCCATGATGAAGAAGATCGCGAGAATCGGTGCGTGTCCGAGCATCCACGGCAGCATCCGCAGGGTGTTGTACTGGCTTCCGCGAGCCCAGCGCAACTGCTGCTTTGCGAGCTTTTTGATCTGCAGCGGGGCATCCGTGTAGACGAGCGAGGTGTGCTGGTAAACGGTGCGGTAGCCCTCTTTGAGTGTGAGGTTCGTGAGGGTGCGGTCGTCGCTCACTTCGAGAAAGACGCCCATAAAACGCTCGGTCATAAACTTCTCCATCACACGCATCATGATCGAGCGGCGGAAGGCGATTGTGCGACCGGGCAGGCAGCCGACCTGGCCGAGAACGCTCTGCGCCGGCATCGAGTAGAGCGCCCGCGAGTTCTCGAGCCAGTCGGCCCATCGGGTGATCCAGCTGCGCGTCGGTTCGAGAATGCGCTGGCGGGTCGTGACTCCCCCGACACTGTCGTCGGCGAACGGCTTGACGAGCTCGGCGAGTGTGCCGTCGGTCCAGACGGTGTCGGAGTCAACGAGCACCGTGATGTCGCCGGTCGAGAGCTTTGTGCCGATCATCACGGCGTTGCGCTTGCCGGGAATCGGCGTGTGCACCCAGCGGGCGAGCGGCGCGAACTCTTCGGTGATGCGCTCGAGCACCGGGTTCGGCGCGCCGTTGATGACAACGATGATCTCGCCGGGCTTCTGCTCGACCATACGAGCGAGAACGTCGCGAAAGAGATCTTCCGGCTCATCGAGCACGGGAACGATGACGCTCGTTGTGCCGGTGAACTTTCCGGTGAACGGGCGGTAGCGGCTCGAGAGCACCATCTTGAGAATCCACAGGGCCCAGATGAGGCCCGAGTAGATCGCGAACATGTAGATTTCGGGGTGGCCCTCAATCATGTGCCTGAGTTGCAGGATGAAGATGAACACGGGGTGCCTCAATTCTTTCGCGGCGGACGTTCTGAGAAGTTGCTCCGCGACTTTGAGGAAGACGTGTCGTTCGTGTGGCTTGATTAAAGACACCTATTCGGGGCACATGCAAGCTCGCAAAACGCGAGCGAAAATCGGTGATGGGCTTTCACAAAGCGGCAGCAGACGGTGGATGTCGGCACTTCTGCCGACCGCGGGCGCGCCCCGCGCGCTGCCCCTCAACTCACTTCGGCAACCATCGTGTGACCGGTCACATTCGCACCCAAAAAGTGCAGGTCAGCAAGCGCTTGCCCGACAACTGTCGGCGAAATAGGAGCACATATCCGGTCAGGTATTTCTCAGAAAGGGTACAAATCCTCAGCGGGTGATGGAAGAAAAGGGGTACAAGACAAACCGGTCTATGTAGGGGCTAAAAACTGCCAAAAAAATGTTTAAGTGTTACGCGCCTGAAACACTATCCGGGCGTGTTGGGGCGTCGAAGAGCATGACGAAGTGCTCGCGGCGCAACAGGCGAAGCACGCGTTGCTGAACGGGGGTGAAGGAGGCGAGGCCGGCCGCGACATCCATTCGTTCGAGTCCTTGTACCGGGTATTCGACGCGGTGAAAGAGGATGCTGCAGCCGTTCGCGGCGACGATGTTGCGGTACCAGTCGACGTTCGGGCCGTATGTAAGTTCGATGACAAATCCGCCGGCGACGCGCTGAACGATGATCGGGGTTTCGTACGATTTGCCACTCTTGCGTCCGACGTGGCGGACAAGCGCGAATGGGCCGGAGCGGCCGCGAGCCACCCTGCTCGTCACCCGGTTGAGACTGTGCTTGAGAACCGTGCCGATTTTCATGGCAGCGAGATTACGCCGTTGTCGGCCTCGTTGGGGGAACTGTTCCGTAGAAGCGCTTTTCGAACACCTGGCGGGCGAGGCGTGTTGTGCGCAGGTAATCCTCGTCGAGGGCCGAGGCCGACCCTGGCGGGTACTCGAGAAGCCGCGCGATGCCCTCGAGCTGCTGGCGATCGGTGGGCAGAACGTCTGCCGTCTTCGAGTTCCAGAGGGTCATCGCTGACCGTGCGCGCGAGGCGAAGATCCACGCGTCCTTGAGCTTCGCGGCTTCTACCGGTGTAACGAGACCCTCGTCGCGCGCTGCCTCGAGCGCGTCGAGGGTCGACGTTGTGCGTAGGCCCGGCACCTCGGCGCCGTGCAACAACTGCTGCAACTGAACGAACCACTCAACGTCGCTGAGAGAGCCGCGACCGAGCTTGAGGTGACGCGCGGGGTCAGCCGCCTGAGGCAGCCTCTCGCTCTCAACGCGCGCCTTTATACGTTTGATCTCGCGAACGGCCTGCTCGGAGATCGCCTCGGGAAACCGCACCTCGTCGGCGAGGGTTTCGAAGGCCTCAATGATTCCGGGGTCGCCGACAGCACCGCGGGCACGCAGCAGCGCCTGTGCCTCCCAGGTGAGCGACCAGCGGGCGTAGTAGGCGCGGTACGACTCGAGCGACCGGACTATCGCGCCATTCTTGCCCTCTGGCCGCAAGCCGATGTCGAGGTCGAGCGGCACCCGCAGGTCTTCGGTGAGGCGTGCGAGTGACTTGACGATGGCTTCTGCGCGCTGCTGCGACTCCTCGTCGGTCGCCCCCGCCGGTCGATAGACATACATAACGTCGGCGTCGGACCCGAAACCAAGCTCGCGGCCTCCGTAGCGACCCATTGCGATGATCGCGAACTCGATGCCATCGCCGTAGTTGTGAACAAGCCCGAGCACGCCGGTGAGAATCGTCGAGGTGATGTCGCTCAGAGCGTGGCCGAGTTCTTCGACGGTAATCGTGCCCACGATCGCGGCGAGGGCCATGCGCAGAATCTCGCGGCGTCGCGCCGTGCGCAGGGCGAGGCTCGCGGCATCCGGGTCATCGCGGTGTCTCGCTACGGTCGCTCGGGACTCCTCGACGAGCACCTCGAGGGGGCGCGGGCGCAGCTCGTCTTCGTTCTCGAGCCAAGCAGCAGCTTCTGGGATGCGCTCGAACAGGTCACCGACAAATCGTGAGCCAGAGAGCACGTGAGTCAGGCGCTGGGCGGCCCCCGACGAGTCGCGCAGCATCCGCAAGAACCAGTACGACTCCCCCAGGTCTTCGCTCAGTCGGCGAAAGGCCAGCAGGCCGTGATCGGGGTCGGCGCCCTCCGCGAACCAGCCGAGCATAACCGGCAGTAGGTTGCGCTGAATCGTCGCGCGACGCGACACCCCTCCCGTGAGGGCGGCGATGTGTCGAAGGGCGCCAGCGGGGTCGGAGAAGCCGATCGCGGCGAGTCGCGCGACCGCCTGCTCGCTCGTGAGCACAAACCCGTCTTCGGGCAGCGCGGCGACGGCGGAGAGCAGCGGGCGATAGAAGAGTCGCTCGTGCAGTCGGCGCACTGCCTGCTTTGTGCGCTTCCACTTGTCGGTGAGGTCGTCGGCGCTCGTCGCGAGCCCGCTAGCTCGGGCAAGAACCCGCAGGTCGTCATACTCGGTGGGCATCAGGTGGGTTCGGCGAAGGCGGGTGAGCTGCAGCCGGTGCTCGAGAACCCGCAGAAAACGGTAGTCGCGAGAGAACTCCGCGGCCTCGACGCGGCCGATGTAGCCCTGGTCGGCGAGAGCAATGAGTGACGGAAGCGTCGCGCGCTGGCGCACGGCGTCGTCGGCCTGCCCGTGAACGAGCTGGAGAAGCTGGATTGTGAATTCAACGTCGCGCAGCCCGCCGGGGCCGAGCTTGAGCTGCACGTCGAGCTCGTCAGCGGGGATGTTGTCGGTCACGCGCTCGCGCATACGCTGCACCGACTCGACGAAGTTGTCGCGCGAGGCACTCGACCAGACCTTGGGTGCTACGGCGGCGACGTAGCGTTCTCCCAGTTCGCGGTCTCCGGCGAGTGGGCGGGCCTTGAGCAGTGCCTGAAACTCCCAGCTCTTCGCCCAGCGGTCGTAATAGGCGAGATGAGATTCGAGGGTTCGCACAAGAGCGCCGTCTTTGCCCTCCGGGCGCAGGTTGGCGTCGACCTCCCACAGTTCCGGCTCGAAGCTGACCTCCTGGATGCACCGGGTGGCCATCATCGCGATGCGCGTCGCGATCTCGACGGCACGATCGTTTTCGATGCCCTCGCCGGCCTCTGCGACGAAAATCACGTCGACGTCGCTGACGTAGTTGAGTTCGCGCGCCCCGGCCTTGCCCATGCCGATCACAGCGAAGCGGGTCGCCGCGACATCCATCGCCGGAAATTTGACCGAGCGACGCGCGACATCGATCGCCGCATCGAGAGCTGCGCCGGCGAGATCGCTCAACGCCGCGGCGACAACGCTCATTGCGGCGAGGGGGTCAGGGTTGGTGAGGTCCCACGAGGCCAGGCGCGCGAGGTGCCAGCGATAGCGCACGCGGAGGGCGAGGGCTGCCGCATCGCCGTCGAGGCCGTCGACGCTGGCGAGCAGGTCAGCAGTGTATTCCTCTGCCGCGAGCGGGTAGGCCAGTGACGACGCGAGCGCGCTGAGCTCTGCGGGCCTGCGGAGAAAGAACTCGCCGAGTCCTACAGAAGCGCCGAGCAGTTGAACGAGTCGGCCGGCTGCGGCGTCATCCACGAGCAGGCTGTTGAGCTGCTCCGGTGCGTGCTCGCTGAGGCGGCCGAGCAGCAGCAGTGCCTGATCGGGATCGGCGGCGTGCGCGAAGTGCGGCACGAGGGTCGGATCAACCGCTTCGAGCCGCTCACTCGCCTCGCCCAACTCGGCGAAACCGAGGCGGGCGAGGTCAGTGAGTGTCGTTGTGGTGCGAGGCATTGTTCGCCACGAGATCAGAGGATCTCGAGGTTGCTCTCCAGTTCGTAGGGAGTGACCTGCGCGCGGTATTCCTTCCACTCGCGTCGCTTGTTCAGCAGCACGTAGTTGAAGACCTGCTCGCCGAGGGTCTCGGCGACGAGCTCGGAGTCTTCCATCAGGGAGACGGCGTGGTCGAGGCTCGCGGGCAGCTGGTTGTAGCCAAGCGCGCGGCGCTCAGCGTCGCTGAGCTCCCAGACGTTGTCTTCGGCCTCGGGCGGCAGCTCGTACTCTTCTTCGATGCCCTTGAGTCCGGCAGCGAGCAAGAGCGAGAACGCGAGGTAGGGGTTCGCTGCTGAGTCCATCGCGCGGTACTCGACGCGAGCGCTCTGGCCCTTGTTGGGCTTGTAAAGCGGAACGCGAACGAGTGCAGAGCGGTTATTGTGACCCCAGGTAACGAAGCTCGGAGCCTCGTCGCCGCCCCAGAGACGCTTGTACGAGTTGACGAACTGGTTTGTCACAGCGGTGATCTCGGGCGCGTGCTTGAGAAGACCCGCGACAAACTGGCGACCGATCTTCGAGAGCTGGTAGTGACCGCCGGGCTCGTAGAACGCGTTTGTGTCGCCCTCGAAGAGCGACATGTGCGTGTGCATGCCAGAGCCCGGGTGACCGGAGAGCGGCTTCGGCATAAACGTCGCGTAGACGCCCTGCTCGATCGCGACCTCTTTGATCACCGTGCGGAAAGTCATGATGTTGTCGGCGGTCGTAAGAGCGTCTGCGTAGCGCAGGTCGATCTCGTTCTGGCCGGGGCCCGCTTCGTGGTGACTGAACTCCACCGAGATACCGAGGTCTTCGAGCATGCGCACACTGCGGCGACGGAAGTCGTGAGCCGTGCCACCGGGAACGTTGTCGAAGAATCCGGCCGAGTCGACGGGCTCCGGGCCCTTCTTGCCGAACTTGCTCGACTTCAGCAGGTAGAACTCGATCTCGGGGTGCGTGTAGAACGTGAAGCCACGATCGGCAGCCTTCGCGAGGGTGCGCTTGAGTGCGTTGCGCGGGTCGCTGACGGCGGGCTGGCCGTCTGGAGTCGTGATGTCGCAAAACATACGCGCGGTCGGGTCGATCTCGCCGCGCCACGGCAGAATCTGGAACGTCGTCGGATCGGGGTGCGCGAGCATGTCTGCCTCGTACGCACGGGTGAAGCCCTCGATCGCGGAGCCGTCGAAACCGAGGCCTTCAGAGAAGGCTCCCTCGACCTCGGCCGGGGCGATGGCCACCGACTTGAGCGTTCCGACAACGTCGGTGAACCAGAGGCGGATGAACTTGATGCCTCGTTCTTCAATGGTGCGAAGAACGAAGTCGCGCTGCTTGTCCATGAGCTCCTCTGTCTGTGGTTCTTGAGTTGTCTAAGGTTACTGGCAATCTAAGCTCTCGGCATGACCCCACCCCTATCGCAAACATCGCGCCCGCGCCGCAGAGCGATCGCCCTGTACGTCGGCTACGGCGTCATCCTGATCCCGCTTGCAGTTGTTTTTAGTGTCGCATTCGCGTTTTTCCAGATCGGTGGCTCGTTTGTTCTGCCGACCGCGGTATTTCTCGTCGCTTTTGTGGTGCTCTGGCTCGCGGGTCTCCTACTGTCTCTCGTTCTTCGCTCTGTGCGCGTGGGAGCCATCGGTCTGGTCGCCGTCGCCGTGACGATTGCCGCTTTCGTTGCCTGGGTGGCACTCGCGACCTGACGCCTGGATGGCACTTGCGAGTTAACGCCTTGCGGGCACGCGCGACCTGACGCCTCGCGTAGACCGCGCGACGCGGCGTAGTTCTAGACTCGACCCATGGCTGAGCCAATCAAACGAGTCCGTACCCGCCACTTCCAGAACGCGAAAGCGAATGGAATCAAGATCACCGGACTCACGAGCTATGACCAGCTCACCGCTTCAATCTTCGACGAGGCCGGAATCGACTTTCTCCTCGTCGGCGACTCGGCCGGCAATACGGTCTTCGGCTACGACACAACGCTTCCCGTCACCGTTGACGAGCTGATCCCCCTGACGCGTGCCGTTGCGCACTCGGTCAAGCGAGCGCTCGTCGTCGCCGACATGCCCTTCGGTTCGTACGAGACGGGGGCCGACGAGGCACTGCACACGGCATTTCGCTTTATGAAGGAGACCGGCGCACACGCGGTCAAGCTCGAGGGCGGCGTGCGCAGCGCCGAGCAGATCCGTCGCATCGTCTCGGCCGGAATCCCGGTGATGGCGCACATCGGCTTCACTCCGCAGAGTGAGCACGGACTCGGCGGGCACGTCATCCAGGGTCGCGGCGAGGGAGCAGAGGCGCTGATTGCCGACGCTCACGCGGTCGAAGAGGCGGGAGCGTTCGCGGTAGTGCTCGAGATGGTTCCTTCGGCGATCGCGGCGCAGATCACGCGCGAACTGACGATTCCGACAATCAGCGTCGGCGCCGGCCCCGACACCGACGGCCAGTTGCTCGTCTGGACCGACTGGGCGGGCCTCACGACCGGCCGCATTCCCAAGTTCGTGAAGCAGTACGCGGATCTTCGTGGTGTGCTGCTTGAGGCGGCGACCACGTACAAGGCTGAGGTCGAGTCGGGTGTCTTTCCCGCGCCGGAACACGAGTACGACGCTTAGATCGCAATCAGGGCGATGGATGTCGCGGGCGGGGCGTTAAGCGCCGCGCAGCACCCGCGCTTCTCGATCAGCCTGCGGCCTTCCGCCGCCTCGCCATTCCTCCACTGACCGGCATTTTTCCGATTTTCCACACCTCGCGCCCGTGGCGCCCGCAATGTCGGTGGCGGGGTGTTATCTAGACGCATGAACACCTCGACCGTCTCGCTCCCCGCAGCGTTCAACGATGCCCTCGGCGCACTCGTTGACGGTGCCGCGGCGGTGGCACGGATGGAGGCAAGCCTCGCCGCGATGAAGGTCGAGATCATCGAACGCGCGCACCGGCTCAGCCAGTTCGCCGAGAACACGCTCAGCGCGGCGGGCCCTCACGGGTGGAGTGTTCGAGAGACGGCGCGCCGGGTCGTCGCGGCAGAGCTTGCGTGCGCGTTAAAGATTCCCGAGTGCACCGCGCAGACCCTGCTCGCCGACAGTGACGCTCTCATCAACCGCCTGCCCGCGACTTTCACCTCGCTCGCGCACGGGCGCATCAGCTGGCGGCACGCGCACCTTATGGTCGAGCAGTCCTTCACGTTGCCCGCAGCCTCGCTTGCCGAGTTCGAAACACGGGTGCTGCCGTTCGCCGAAACGCACACCGCTGCGCAGTTCAAGCGCAAAGCGCGAACCGTTCGGGAGAGAATGCACCCAGAGTCCATTGATGCGCGGCACGAGGTCGCTGTCGATGAGCGGTCGGTGGATGTGGAGCCCGCGGCCGATGGCATGGCCCTGCTGACCGCACTGCTGCCCGCGGCGACCGCGCACGCGATCTTCGACCGCCTCGACCGTGCCGCTTCACGCGCCCACGATGCGGGTGACCTGCGCACCATGTGCCAGTTGCGCGCCGATGCGTTTGCCGGGGCGCTGCTCGGGGTTGGCGTCGGTAGCGGGGTTGGGCTTGGCGTAGGCGCAACTCCCGCACCGAAGACCACCCACGTCGTGGTACGTGGCTCGAACGTCTACCCGATCCACGGTCCCGACGGGGCGCTCGTGAGCATCACCGGCACCGACCTCATCGACACAACACCCACCGCACCGGACCTCAACGACATTCTGGCCAGCATTCGCCCGCAGGTGCAGGTCACCGTGCCCGTGCTGGCCTTGGTTGGGCACGACGACATTCCCGCCACCCTCGACGGGTACGGACCGATCCCGCTCGACATCGCCCGCGGGCTCGTGGCCCGCGCACCGACCCTCACCCGATTGCTCACCCACCCCGAAACCGGCGCGGTGTTGTCGGTCGGGCGAAAACGGTACCGCATCCCCGAAGAGTTGCGACGGTGGTTGCAGACCCGCGATGGCACCTGCCGCTTCCCGGGCTGCAGCAAAAAAGCCCAGCGTTGCGACATCGACCACACCCAGGAATGGCACGACGGCGGAACCACCGCCCACGACAACCTCGCCCACCTGTGTGAACAACACCACCGGTTGAAAACACTCACCGACTGGAAAGTCGAACAGATCGGCAACGGCGTGCTCCGCTGGACATCACCCACCGGCCGCATCTACGAGACCGAGCCCGCGCAGACCATCAGCACAACGGCCACACAAAACCCCAGGGCTGCCGACGACGGTGCCGCCTGAGCGAGCTATGTCAGCGGCTGACCCTAACCTGAAAACATGAACCTCATTCTGATCCCCGGATTCTGGCTTGACGGCTCCTCGTGGAACGACGTGACACCCGCGCTCGTCGCCGCGGGTCATACGGTGCATCCCGTGACTCTCCCCGGGCTCGAGTCGGTCGACGCCGACCGCTCGGGCATCACCCTGCGCGACCACATCGACGCGATTGTGGCGTTCGTCGACACGGTGCGTGAATCGAACGCGGCCGAGCCCGTTGTGCTCGTCGCTCACAGCGGCGGCGGCGCCGTGGCCCACGGCGTCGTCGATGTACGCCCCGACGCGATCGCCCGCGTCGTCTACGTCGACAGCGGTCCGCTTGCCGACGGCGGCTGCGTCAACGACGAGTTGCCCGTAGTCGACGGTGAGATCCCGCTTCCCGACTTCGGCTTCTTCGACGACGAAGACCTCGTTGACATGACCGAAGACATTCGCGCGCACTTCCGGTCGATCTCTATTCCAATGCCGGTTGGCCCCGCCTACGACAAGCAGGTGCTCACCAACCCACGCCGCTTCGACGTTCCGGTGACAGTCATCGCGTGCGAGTTCCCGTCGACAATGCTCATCGAAATGATGGAGGGCGGTCACCCCTACGTTGCAGAACTGGCCAGGATCACCGACAGCGAGTTCATCGACCTGCCCACCGGTCACTGGCCGCAGTTCACAAAGCCAGCGGAGCTCGGCGAGGCGATTGTCGAGGCGGTGAGCCGCGACATCCACACTTCTTGATTCCAACTCGCTAACGGGGGCCGTTTATGGCTTGCGAATCGCCGGAAACTCGTAGGATTAGCGGGTGAGCGACGACACCCCCACCGGCCGGCCCGGCGATAGGCAGCCCCTCCCGAAGTTTCCGTGGGAGGAAGGCTACGTCGCCCCCAACGCTGCGGCACCCGACGCTGCAACGCCAAGCGCCGACACCCCGACTGAGCGCTTCGATGCGCAGGCCGCGGCGCAGCCGCCAGCACAGCAGCCTGCCCAGCCACCAGCACCCTTCGACCCCGACCAGCCCACCGAGCTGTTCGACGTGCCTGCCGCACAGACTCCGCAGCAGCCAGCACCGACAGCGAACTTGGCAACAGAGAACGCCACAACAGAGCGCTTCACAAGCCAGCCGCCGCCCAACCTGCCGACGTTCATTCCGCAAGAGGCCGCTCCGCCCATCGTGCCGGAGCCCACAGAGCGTTTTGATGCGCTCCCGTCTGACGATCCCTTCGCCGCCGGCGGGCTCTTCGCCCCCGATGCCTTCGTCGATCATTCCGACGACCTGATCCCTACCGAGCGATTCGTTGCGGCAGAACCGACCTACTCGGCGGGAGCAACGACCGCCTACCCCACCCGCGGCTCCGGCGGCAGCGGTGGCGCGGGTGGCAGCGGTGGTCGCCGCGCCGCAACACCGCCAAAGAAGTCGAACGCACTGCTCTGGACCCTCATCTCGGCCGCCGGCGTGCTGCTCATCACGATCATCGTTCTCGCGATAATCCTTTTGCAGCCGAAGGAATCTCCAGCCCCTGCCGACACCCCCATCGCCGAAGCGCCGGTCGAAGAGCCAGAGCCCGAGGCGACAGAGCCGGAAGAAGAGCCCGAGGCCACCGGCCCCGTCTTCGACAGCTTCACGGCTCCTGAGACCTCCGGCTGCACCGAAGAAACCACCGAGGTTCCGCTCGAGTTCAGCTGGGAGAGCGCCAACGCCGTTCGCGCCTACATCGGCGTCGGAACCGACAACGCCCGCGACGATCCCTTCGACGGCGACCTTCCGCCGACCTACACCTACCTCAACATCGTCTACCTGTGCGATCAGGAGAGCCAGACTTACACGGTCACGCTCGAAGACGAGAGCGGCGAGATCGCGAGCGAGACAGTCACAGTGTCGCGCTAATAGCTCGGGTACGATGGGTGCTAACAATCAGGCACCTCACAACCGACACGGTGCCGCATATATCGGAACGGAAGTACCGCTGTGTCCAACGCAATTCCCGACAAGCCCGCCCTCGAAGGACTCGAATCCAAGTGGGGCGAGAGCTGGGAAACCGACGGTACCTACCGCTTCGATCGTGAGAGCACGGCCGAGGTCTTCTCGATCGACACTCCCCCGCCCACCGCGTCGGGCAGCCTGCACATCGGGCACGTCTTCAGCTACACCCACATGGACCTCATCGCGCGCTACCAGCGCGCCCGCGGCAAGAGCATCTTCTACCCGATGGGCTGGGACGACAACGGTCTCCCCACCGAACGCCGCGTTCAGAACTACTACGGCGTGCGCTGCGACCCGTCGCTCCCCTACGTCGAGGGCTACGTTCCGCCGCTCGAGGGCGGCGACAACGCGTCGAGCAAGGCAGCCGACCAGGTGCCGATCTCCCGCCGCAACTTCATCGAGCTCTGCGAGCGCCTGACCGTAGAAGACGAGAAGCAGTTCGAAGACGTCTGGCGCATGCTCGGCCTCTCTGTTGACTGGACCCAGACCTACCGCACGATCGGCGACGACGCCCAGCGTGCAGCGCAGCGAGCGTTTTTGCGCAACATCGAGCGCGGCGAGGCTTACCAGGCCGACGCCCCGACACTCTGGGACATCACCTTCCGCACCGCGGTCGCGCAGGCCGAGCTCGAAGATAAGGAGCAGCCCGCCGCCTACCACCGCGTGAGCTTCCACAAGCCCGATGGCGGCACCGTCGAGATCGAGACGACGCGCCCCGAGCTTTTGCCCGCGTGCGTCGCCCTTGTCGCGCACCCCGACGACGAGCGCTACCAGCACCTCTTCGGCACAACCGTGACGACACCACTCTTCGGCGTCGAGGTTCCCGTGCTCGCACACCACCTCGCCCAGAAAGACAAGGGTTCGGGCATCGCCATGATCTGTACCTTCGGTGACGTGACCGACGTTGTCTGGTGGCGCGAGCTCGACCTTCCCAACCGCACGATCATCGGTGCTGACGGCCGCATCCTCGCCGACGCACCCGAGGTTCTCACCGACGACGCGAAGGAGATCTACGCAGAGCTCGTGGGCAAGACGGTCTTCAGCGCGAAGGCAAAGGTCGTCGAACTGCTGCAGGCCAGCGGCGAGATGACCGGAGAGCCCCGCAAGATCCAGCACTCGGTCAAGTTCTTCGAGAAGGGCGACAAGCCCCTCGAGATCATCTCGACCCGCCAGTGGTACATCAAGAACGGTGCGCGCGACGCCGAGCTGCGCGAGCGCCTCGTGCAGGCGGGCAAGGACATTACTTTCGCCCCCGACCACATGCGTGTGCGTTACGAGAACTGGGTCGGCGGCCTCACCGGCGACTGGCTCATCTCGCGCCAGCGATTCTTCGGCGTGCCGATTCCTGTCTGGTACGAATTGGATGCAGCGGGCGAGAAGGGTGCGGTAATTGTTCCCGCAGAGTCCCGCCTGCCCATCGACCCCGCTTCCGATGTTCCCGAGGGCTACACCGAGGCCGACCGTGGTGTGACGTTCGTCGGCGAGGTCGACATCATGGACACCTGGGCAACCTCGTCGCTCACTCCGCAGATCGCGGGCGGGTGGGAGACCGACCCCGAGCTCTTCGCGAAGGTGTTCCCGTACTCGCTGCGCTCGCAGGGACAGGACATCATCCGCACCTGGCTCTTCTCGACGGTGCTTCGCGCCGAGCAGGAGTTCGGTCAGGTTCCGTGGAAGAACGCCGGCATCTCTGGCTTCATCGTCGACCCCGACCGCAAGAAGATGTCGAAGTCGAAGGGCAACGTTGTGACGCCCGCCGCGATGCTCGTCGAGCATGGCTCTGACGCGGTGCGCTACTGGGCAGCCTCGAGCCGCCTCGGAACCGACGCGGCCTTCGACCCGCAGAACCCCAAGCAGATCAAGATCGGTCGCCGGCTCGCGATCAAGGTGCTCAACGCCGCGAAGTTCGTCTACTCGTTCGAGGTGCCTTCGATCGAGAACGCCGCAATCGTTGAAGCCCTCGACCTCGACATGCTCGCGACCCTGCACGGCGTCATCGCGACGGCGACAAAGGCGTTCGACGAGTTCGATCACGCCAAAGCGCTCGAGAGTGCCGAGCACTTCTTCTGGGTCTTCTGCGACGACTACCTCGAACTCGTGAAGGAGCGCGCCTACGGCGCCGGAACCCCCGAGGCACAGGCGAGCGCCGTTCTCGCGCTGCGCCAGGCGGTCGACGTGCTGCTGCGCCTGTTCGCACCTTTCATCCCGTTCGCGACAGAGGAAGTGTGGAGCTGGACCCACGACACCTCCGTGCACACGGCCCCTTGGCCCGAGGCCGACGGCGGCCCCGAGGTCACCGGCCTGCTGCCGCTCGTGAGCGAGGCCCTCATCGGCATCCGCCGCGCGAAAACCGACGCAAAGGCCTCACAAAAGACCGAGGTCACGAGCGCAACGATCGCCGGCCCCGCGCTGCTCGAGAGCGGACTCGCCGACCTCAAGGCAGTCGGTCGCATCGCGACGGTGAACTTCGTCGTCGCCGACACCATCGAGGTCAGCGACATCGTTCTCGCGGAGCAGGCCGAGTGATCCGCGCCATCCAACCGTCTGACAAGGCGCAGTGGGCGCGGCTTTTTGTCGCCTACGGCGTCTTCTACGAGACGGCATTCACGCAGGAGATCGTCGACGGCGTCTTCGCGAAGCTCGTGGGCGAGTCGACCGAGATTCAGGGTGTTGTTGCGCTGAGCGACGACTCGATCGTCGGTTTTGCACTGTATCGCCCGCTCTACGACACCTTCACAAACGCGACCGCGTGGCACCTCGACGACCTCTACGTCGATCCGTCGGCGCGCGGCGCGGGCGTCGCGACCGACCTCATCGAGGCCGTGACGATCGTCGCTCGCGAGAACGGCGGCGGAACGATCCGCTGGATCACTGCCGCAGACAACGAGACCGCCCAGCGCGTCTACAACAAGCTCGCGACCCGCAAGACCTGGGTCACCTACGAGAAGGAATCCTGATGCAGCTCGGAACCCGTTGGGCCGTCGGCGCCGTGCCGCCGGCAAGTCTCGCCGAGGCAGTTGTGCTCGCGATCCGCGACGCAGAGGCGCAGCTTGCCGAGGCCGACACGAGCCAGTGGCGCTGGACTCTCACGTTCCTCGAGTCGCGCCCGGTTGTGCAGCTCGATGACGGCACAACAATTCGGATGGGTCACGACGGCTCGGTCTCAACGACGTACGAAGACTAGGCAGCGGGTTCGTCAGGCGCCGACTGGTCACTCGCCGAAAGCAGCAGTCGCGCGGCAAGCACAACGATCACAACCGTCATCGCGCCGCCGATAATAAACGGCACGCGCAGATCGATGCGCGCGATGAACCCGCCGACGACCGAAGCTACGGGAAACGCTCCCCAAGTAATCGTGCGGATGACGCCAACGGTGCGCCCGAGCAGCGCGCCCGGGATGAGTTCCTGGCGCAGCGAGCCGTACGAGACGTTCCACACGGCGACACCGAAAGCGCTCAGCGCGTAGAACGGCACAGCGAACCAGACGTTGGGGGCGAGCCCGGTGAGCACAAGCGCGACGCCGCACAGCAACATGCCCCCGAACATCACGCGCCCGCGCCCCTGCCATTCGACGAGCACGCTCGCGAGCAGCGAGCCGATGACCGCGCCAACACCCACGGCTGCCGTGACGAATCCGATCGCGACGACCGGCACGGCGAGCGTTTCGAGAAAAAACAGGATGGATGTCGCTTGCGCGAGCGACAGCGCGAAGCCGGCGAGCGACGCCACGAGTACGAGGTCGCGCAAGAAGCGATGCCCGAGCAGAAATGCGAAGGCCTCGCGCACGTCGGCCCGGGCGCTCTGCGGCTGCGCGCCGTCTCGAAACGCTCGCGCGGCAGTCAGCGGAAGCATCAGCGCGAGGCCGCCCGCAACGAAATACCCGGCCGCCGTCGACCACACAGGCAGAACGATCGCGAGCGCGAAGAGCACACCGGCGATCGGCGTCGCAACGAAGTTCTGCACGACGCCGTCGGCGGCCTGCATGCGCGAGTTCGCTCGCTCGAGCCCGCCCCTCGGGATCACACTCGGCAGAACGGCAATCGTCGCGTTGTCGTAGACGGTCTCGGCAAGCCCGAAGATGAGCACCGCCGCGTAGAGCCACCAGATGGTGATCGTGCCGGTTGTGATGAGCAGGGCGATTCCGACGGCCGCAAGAACGCGCAGTCCGTTCGCGATCGCCATCGCGTACCGCCGGTCGACCCGGTCGACGACGACTCCCGCTAGCACCCCGAACAACAACCACGGCACAAAGGCGAGGGCGCCGATTCCCGCAATGAGCACCGGATCTTTGGTCAGCGTCGTCGCGATGAGCGGAACCGCCGTGCGCCCGAGCCCGTCAGCGAGATTGCTTGCAACCGAGGCAGAGAAGAGCTTTGTAAAGTCGGGGCCGAGCGGCGCCTTGGGTGCCACGCGCTAGCGGAAGTAGGCGAGCCGCAGCGCAGCCTGCTCACGCGATTGGATGTCGCGAGCCGTGCGCACGCGCAGCAACTGCTCCTCGTGGTCAACGCCACGCTTCGCGCGGTCTTCCGCCCACATAACGAGCGAGACGCCGAGGCTCATGGCAAGCACTGCGAGGCGGTTGCCGCGCGGGTGGGCGAACTGGATGGTGATGGTGGTCATTGTGATTCTTCTTCCGGAATCTGGTCCGCATCGAGGACCGGGAATACATTGAGGTGCGCCTGGATGGCGCGGGAGCCGGGCACGCGTTGGCCGCGGTAAGCGTCGACGAATTCGTCGAGAACGCTTTCGAGTCGTTGGGAAAGTTCTTTGGTCTGCTCGAGGGTGAGGTGCAGGTTGGACATGCTGATCGTCGTCGCCTCCAGCCACTCGGGGGTGAGCACGGCGTCGCCGTTGTCGAGAAAATCATTGAGTACAACCGACCGATTGTTCATCCACTCGCGCAGCACGAGCCGCGAGGCGGCGCGCTCTGTCGGGGTGGCTTCTGCCTTCGGCCCGTCAATGCGTATTCCGCCGGGAACCCGCTCCCACCAGCGTTCACGACCGGTGCCCTTGCCTTCGACCTCGCGCACAAAGCTGTGCTTCTCGAGCTGGCGGAGGTGGTAGCTCGTGGCACCACTCGACTCCCCCAGTCGCTCGGCGAGGCCACTAGCGGTGAACTCGCCATAGGTCGAGAGCGTGTCAAGAATCTTGACGCGCAGCGGGTGGGCGAGAGCCTTGAGGCTCTCCATGTCGACAACGCGCGGTTGCATATCGCCGGTGCGACGACCCGTTGCCGTCCCGTCGTGTGTCTCCGCGTTGTCTGTCATAGTGCAAAGATACCTCTGCAAAGGTTTCTTTGCAAGAGTTTCTTTGCAATATGTTCTTTGCAACTACGTATTTTGCAACCGCTTCCTTGCATCGGTCCGCTTTCATCGTCGGGCGCCACCGAATCTGCCCCGAAAGCTTGACCCCCGAGCGAGGCACAGTACAGACTCGCGGTATGAGCCCAGAAGACGAACTCCGCGCCGTTGAGAAGCTTGCCGACGAACTCGTCGAACGACATCCAGAACTTCCCGCGACTGCGGTGCGCAGCATCGTCACCGAGGCACATCACGAACTCGACGGAGCTCCGGTTCGCGACTTCGTTCCGCCGCTCGTGAGCCACGCTGCTCGCGAGAAGCTGCGCAAGCAAGACGCCTAGGCGCGACTAGCCGCTAACCGCGCGCGAGAATCTCGCCGTGCGGCATACCGAGCCAACCGTCGGGCGAGTCGGCCCACGCGCGCCAGGCGCGGCTGATCTCCTCGAGATCTCGCTGCGTCGCAACGCCCTTGTCGAGCGCGTCGCCCGCGAACGCCGACTGCAGAACGCGCGCCTCCCACATACTCCCCCACCATTCGCGGTCGGTCGCGTCGGCAAAATTCCAGATGGATGCCGCGGTGTCGACCTCGGCAAAGCCAGCCTCGAGCGCCCACGCCTTGAGTCGGCGGCCCGCATTCGGCTCGCCGCCATTGCCGCGGTGCACCTGCTGATAGACGCGCATCCACAGATCGAGGCCGGGCAGCTCCGGGTACCAGATGGTTCCCGCATAGTCGACATCGCGGGCGGCGACGACCCCGCCGGGCTTCACAACGCGCCGCATCTCGCGCAGAACAGCAACGGGGTCGGCGACATGCTGCAGGGTCTGGTGGGCGTGAACGATGTCGAAGCTGTCGTCATCGAACGGCAGCGCGTAGGCATCGCCCACAACAAACGACAGGTTCGGAGCCTCGAACTCGCTGGCTTTCGCGATTACCTCGGCCGCGGCATCCAAACCGATGACTTTGCCGGGATCGAGACGCTCGGCGAACTCCACGGTGATGGTTCCCGGCCCACGCCCGACATCGAGAAGCGACAGCCCCGACCGCAGCGACGGAGCGAGGTAGGCGGCAGAGTTCGCGATCGTACGCCAGGCGTGTGATTTGAGCACGCTCGGATGGTGGCCGTGGGTGTATTTCTCAGGAGGAGTCACACCAGAAGAATAGGCTGGTCGTATGACGAATCCCTTCTTCGAACCGAGCACACTCCCCTACGGCCTTCCGCCCTTCGCCGAGATCGCGGACGAGCACTACCGCGAAGCCTTCGAAAAGGGCTTCGCCGACCAGCTCGCCGAGATTCGCGCGATTACCGTGAAGCGCGACGCGCCGACGTTCGAGAACACGTTCATTCCGATGGAGACGAGCGGCCAGCTTCTCGAGCGCGTCGCGATTGTCTTCTACAACAAGAGCTCGGCCGACAGCAGCGACTTCACAAACGAGCTCGAAGAAGAGATCGCGCCGCTGATGGCCGCGCACTCCGACGCGATCAAGCTTGACGCTCAGCTCTACTGGCGCATCAAGACGATCCACGATCAACTCGACTCGCTCGATCTCGATGCCGAGGCCAAGTACATCGTCACGCGCTACTACGACGAGTACACGATCGCGGGTGCGGGCCTCGACGACGATGACAAAGAGAAACTGCGCGAGTACAACAAGCAGCTCTCGACCCTGACAACGAAGTTCGAGAAGAACCTTCTCGCCGACACAAACGATCTCGCAGTCGTCTTCGACACGGCAAAAGAGCTCGACGGACTCGAGGCGGGCGAACTCTCGGCCGCCGCCGAGTCTGCGAAGGAACGCGGCCTCGAGGGCAAGTACCTCGTGACGATGATGAACTTCTCCGGCCACCCCTTTCTTTCATCGCTCACCAACCGTGAGTCGCGCAAGCGCATCTCCGATGCATCGCGCTCAAAGGGAAGCCGCGGCAACGCCAACGACAACTCGCAAATCGTTCTCGACATCACGCGTTTGCGCGCCGAGCGGGCAGCACTTCTCGGATTCGCGAACCACGCCGCCTGGGTGACCGCTGACGAGACGGCGAAGACTCCCGAGGCAGTCGCATCCATGCTCGGAAAGCTCGCTCCTGCGGCAGCGCGCAACGCACTCGCCGAGCAGAAGGATCTCGAAGAGATCGCGCCGCACCCGATCGAGGCGCACGACTGGGCGTTCTACACCGAGAAGGTGCGCCAGGCGAAGTACGACGTCGACACCGCTGCGATGCGCCCGTACTTCGAGGCAGAGCGCGTTCTGCAGCAGGGTGTGTTCTTCGCGGCCACACAGCTCTACGGCATCACGTTCACCGAGCGCCCCGACCTGCAGTCGTACCACCCAGAGGCGCGCATCTTCGAGGTAGCAAACGCAGATGGCACACCCGTTGGGCTCTACTCCTATGACCTCTACACACGGGACTCAAAGCGCGGCGGAGCGTGGATGAACTCTCTCATCCAGCAGAACCGCCTGCTCGATCACCCCACAATCGTCACAAACAACCTCAACGTGCCGAAGCCAGCCGCCGGATCTCCGACGCTGCTCACCTACGACGAGGTCAACACGCTGTTCCACGAGTTCGGGCACGCGCTGCACGGGCTGTTCGCGCAGGTCGAATACCCGCGCGCCGGCGGCACAAACGTCTACCGCGACTTCGTCGAGTTTCCGAGCCAGGTCAACGAGATGTGGATGCTCTGGCCCGAGGTGCTCGCGAACTACGCGGTGCACTACCAGACCGGCGAGGCGATGCCTCAGGAGTTCGTCGACAAGATCCAGGCGTCTTCTGCCTTCAACGAGGGCTTCGGAACCTCTGAGTACCTCGCGGCAGCGCTGCTGGATCAGGCCTGGCACACAATCGGAGCAGATGATTCTGTGACGGATGTCGCGGCCTTCGAGTCTGCGGCCCTCGCCGCCGTCGGACTCGACAACCCCGCCGTGCCGACACGCTACTCGAGCACCTACTTCGCACACACCTTCGCGGGTGGCTACGACGCCGGCTACTACTCCTACATCTGGAGCGAGGTGCTCGACGCCGACACCGTCGAATGGTTCAAGGAGAACGGCGGGCTCACGCGTGCGAACGGCGACCGCTTCCGTTCACGCCTGCTCGGCGTCGGTGGCTCGAAAGATCCGCTCGAGGCCTTCCGCGACTTCCGCGGCCGCGATGCTGTCATCGAGCCGCTGCTGAACCGTCGCGGGCTGAACTAGCGGGCTGAGCTAGCGGTCTTAATTAGCCGTCGAGCCCGGCGATGCGCTCCAGCGCAGCAAAGAAGACAGCCATCGCCGGGTCTTCGATCACATGGTGGTTGAGGTAGAGACTCTCTAACCAGCTGAGCGTTTCGGACTCCAAGAGACCGACCCGCGACCAGTCGGTGCCGGGAGTGCCCGATGACCGGGGTTCCTCGGTGCGCGGGTCAAGCCATGCTCGCGCGATCGGGGTTTCCGGCTCGGCGGGGTCGGGGCGCCACAGAAGCTCGATCGGGTGGTTGTCGCCGTCGGCGTGTTGATGGTCGACAGAGCCAGCACCGAGCCAGGGCAGCATAAGAATCTCGCCCTCGATCTGCACGTCGAGCAGGTCGAGCTGAGCGGGGTCTGTCTCAGGCACGTAGAGCGAGAACCCCGCTTCCTTCCATGCGGCAGCCTCTGCGGAATTCTGCTCGAGACCGGGCATCAGGGAATGCACGTCAGTCGCGAACGCCGTTGCCCACTCGAGAATCGCTGTGGCGGCAGAGCGGCCGAAGGGCGAAACCTCCGTCGACTCACCGTGACGCCCGTGGTAGTGAACGTCGACCCCGTCGTCGCTGGCCTCGAGGTGGATCTGCCCCTGCTCGAAGGCGACAGAGACGATGGTGAGGCTCGCGTCTTCATCCCACTCCGCATCGAGCTCGGGTCGCTCGAAACCTCGCGGAAGCGTGAGGCGCGACGAGCGCTTCTCGCCCAGATTGAGAACGACCTGGAGGGTCGAAGTGGGCAGGCGAGGAAGATCGTTATTCACGCCTACCAGTGTGCCAGTGGTTGCGCGCGATCAGGCCGCCAACGCCCTCAGTGTGGAAACCTTTGTCTCAAGGTCGGGGCCTTGCGGCACGATGATGACCTCGTTGGCCTGCGTCGACTCGACGAGCGACGCGATGCGTGATTTCACGTGGTCGATGTCGCCAATGGCCTGGTGCGAGTTGCGCTCGGTCACAAACGCACGTTCGCCGACCGACCACGGGTGGGCCTCAGCCTCGGCAAGAGTCGGAACCTCTGTCGGCTTCGCGCCGGTGCGCAACCGGATCGTCATCAGCGAGTTGGGAAGGGCGAGCCTCTCGGCCTCGTCATTGCTCGATGCGACGAGCGCACCGACCGCGACCATCGAGTGCGGCTCGCTCAGTGCTGCCGAGGGCTCGAAGTGCTTGCGGTAGATGTCGAAAGCAACCGGTGTGTTGTCGCCGCCCGCGAAGTGGTGAGCGAAAGCAAAGGGAAGCCCGAGCATGCCCGCGAGCTGCGCGCTGTAGCCGCTCGATCCGAGAAGCCACATCTGCGCAGCGTTGCCGGCGCCGGGTACGGCGACGATCTTCGAGCCGATGCCGTTGTCGAGCGGATCGATGATGCCAAACCAGGCGAGCAGCTCGACGACCTGATTGGGAAAGTCGTCGACGGTTTCGGCACCAACGTTGCGTCGAAGCACCGATGAAGTGAACTGGTCAGTTCCGGGTGCGCGACCGAGCCCGAGGTCGATGCGGTCGCCGTGCAGGGCAACGAGCGTGCCGAACTGCTCGGCAATAACGAGCGAGGAATGGTTCGGAAGCATCACTCCGCCAGAACCGACGCGAATGCGCTGTGTCGCTGCGGCAATTGCTCCGATAAGCACGGCCGGTGCCGAGCTCGCGACAGCAGGCATGCCATGGTGTTCGGCAACCCAGAATCGGTTGTAGCCGAGTTCGTCGGCGACCCGCGCGGTTTCGAGGGTCTGAGCGATCGCCTCGCTGTTGGTCATGCCTGTATAGACGGAAGCAAGGTCGAGCACGCTGAGAGAAGTCATCGTCAGATACAACCCGCGGTAGCCACAGCTATTCCTTGCGGCGCCAGCCGAGCCACAGCATCACGATGCCGCCAACGAGGAGCCCCCAGAAAGCCGAGCCGATGCCGCCGATGACGATTCCCGATGCCACAACAAGAAAGGCAAGAATCGCGGCGACTCGATGACGCGGATCTTCGAGCGCGTTCGCAACACCCGTAATGAGAGCGCCGAGTACTGCCAGCCCTGCGACAGCGACGATGAGAATGGGTGGGCTCGCCGACACGAGTGCCGCGGCAACACCCGCACCGAGCCCGAGCAGCAGGTAACAGATGCCCGCCGTAAACGACGCTATCCAGCGCTTCGATTTGTCAGGGTGAGCCTCCGGGCTCGCCATCAGCGCCGCGGTGATCGCCGCGAGGTTGATGACGTGGCCACCGAAGAACGCAGCACCCGCCGACGCGGCACCCGAGGCGACGAGAGCTGCGCGCGGCGGCGCCTCGTAGTCGAACGTCGACATCACAACGAATCCCGGCACGTTCTGACCGGCCATTGTCACGATAAAGAGCGGGAGCCCGATGCTCAGAACAACAAACGGATCGAAGACCGGGAGAACGAACTGCAGGCTCGGCGCGAGCGACGCCGACTCGAGCCAGCCCTGCTGTGCCGTGAACAGGATGACAACGATCGCGACGGCCATCGCGGCCGGCACGGCCCAGCGCGGTGCGAGCCGGTAGAGCACAAGCCAGACGACCACGATGGGCAGGGCAAGAAGAGTCGTCGCGGGGTCGGCAACAGCGGTCACGGGAGCGAGGCAGATCGGAAATAGAATTCCGGCAAGCATTGCGCTCGCGATCGGCTTGGGAATGCGGGTCATCAGTCGACCGAGAGCGGGCCAGAGCCCGCACAGCACGATCAGCACCGCGCAGACGAGAAATGCGCCGACGGCCGCCGCGAAGTTCTGGGTGTTTTGCCCCGCGGCGATCAGCAGCGCCGCGCCCGGAGTCGACCAGGCGAACGAAATCGGGATCTTCAGCCAGAACGAGAGCCCCATGCAGGTGAGACCGACGACAACGCAGAGTGCGAGAAGTCCCGACGACGCCTGCTCCCCCGACGCCCCGACGGCGATGAGGCCGGCGATGACGAGCGCGAACGAACTGGCGAATCCGGTGAGAGCGGCAACAACGCCTGCAGAAATGGGCTGAAAGATGACGCGTGCCTTTCGTAATTCTGCCCAGTTTATTGCCGCGCCAGAATCGCCCCCTCCACTGGGGGTGAGAGTGTCTCGATTTCGGGCACGCGGCAGGCTAACGTAAGCAGTTCGTGGCATTGTCAGCCACGCGCTACCACCCACAGAACAGAGTCGCTCGTGATAATTCGTACCCGCGCCACCGTCGCCACAGTCCTCACAGCGAGTCTCGCATTCGCGGGTCTCATTTCGATGCCCGTCGTGGCAAGCGCCGCTCCCGTGGTTGCAACGAGCACGACCGCCGCAGCGCTCCCCGTGCCCGATGCAACGATCTCGGGCTTTGTCACAACGACCGCGAAGAAGGCAATCGTCGGCGCAACTGTCGAGGCCTACAGCTACGACGAAGAGACCGACGAGGTCTCTGACGAGCCGGTCGCGACAACGACATCGGCCGCCAAGGGCGCCTACTCCCTGGCCGTGAGCGAGGGCTACTACTTCGTGAAGTTCGTCGCCCCGCTGGGCACCCCCGCCTACGTCGACGAGTACTGGAAAAACGGCGCGACTCTGTGGAACTCAGATCTCGTCTGGGTCGACGCGGGCAAAAAGGTCACAAAGATCACCGGCACTCTCGCTGCGTCGTCGTTTATTACGGGCAGTGTTGTCGCCCATGATGGCGAACCCCTAGCGCCCTCGGACATCAGCATCGACGTCTGCACCGTAGACGTATACGAAGATTTCGAAGAGGTGTACTCGGAGGTCGAGTGTGGTTTCGGCCGCGTGACTATCGACGCCGACGGCAAGTACACCGTGTCTAACCTCGGTGCCGGAACTTACACGGTGTACGTGAACTACACCGGCACGGGCAACTACAAGAGCGAGTACTACCCCGGCGTACAGACTCCCGAAGACTCAACGACCTTCAAGGTCAAAGCTGGCGCGACCGTCAAGAGCAAGAACTTTGTGCTCGACGCGGGAGCGACGGTTTCAGGAACTATTACGGGCGAGGGCGTCGGAGCGATCAACGGCGCCACTGTCGACGTTTACGCCAGCAGCTACGACTCGTGGGAAGAGGTGACCTACGTCGACGAGGTCGAGCTCAAGAGCGCGACAACCAACGCCGATGGTGACTACACAATCACGGGCCTCTGGGACGACACGTACTACCTCAGGGCCCGCAGCGCGGAGTCCGAGGGCACAACATTCGCTTCAGAGTGGTTCGACAACGTTCATTCGTCGAACCGCGCTACGCCCCTGGCCGTGACGGAAGCCGCCACCACCGAGCGAAACATCGAACTCGGTGCCGCTGCCGACCTCTCAGGCACAGTGGTGGATGTCGCGGACGAGGCCGTCTCCGGCATCACCGTGACACTCTTCCGAGCCCTCTCTGCCACAGACAACCGCAACGAGCGCATAGCCGAGACTGTAAGCGCGTCTGACGGTAGCTACTCCTTCGACGCACTCCCGACCGGCGACTACTTCGTTCGCCTCGGTGAGTTCGGCGACGAAGACGATGAAGACTATGAGCCTTCGCGCTACCTCACCAACTACTACGGTGCGCAGGCAGACGAGACAATCCACCAGGCGACGCGGGTTGCGCTTGGTGCGGGCAACAACGGCCCACTCGAATTGCCGGTAACCCTTGGCGGGTCGTACACGGGAACCATCACCGCTGACGGCGCGCCCGTTGCCGATGCACGGGTCATCGCGACGGTCGGGCCGAATGAGTGGGATGGCTCCGAAGCCGAAGTCTTCACCGACGAAAACGGTGTTTTCACTCTCACCGGCCTCGAGGCCGAGGCCTACACTCTCACCATCGACGGTGATGGCTTCGACGGTGATGAAGAGACAGGCGAAGGCGACTACCGACTGCTCGAGACTCTGACGTTTGTTGCACCGCCCGTCACCACCGATAGCGAACCGGTAGACGTCGGCGAACTGCAGCTGCTGCCGAGCAACTCTCTCACCGGCATCGTCACCGGTGCGACCGGCAAGGGCGTGCGCTACGCCGAGCTTGTTGCGTACGCGAAGGTTAACGGCGAGTACACCGACGTCGACTACGCGTACAGCGACTCGAAGGGCCGCTACGAATTCAGCGACCTGCCTTCGGGAACGATCTACGTGCAGGTCGGCGCGTCCGGCTACCCGGTGCAGTACGCGGGAGGCACCGACACGCGGGAATACGCCACCCCCGTCACAGTGCCGGGCGGCGGAAGCACCCAGAGCCGCGACATCCAGCTCTATAAGGGAGCGAACGTCAGCGGAACGGTTCGTGACTCCGTCACCGGCCGCGTTATTCCGAACATCGTTGTTGTCGCGTCGAAGCACAGCCGTGACGCGGGCCTGGGAAAGGTTCCCACCAACCTCGCGCTGTCTACGAGGAAGGGAACGTATACGATTCCCGGCCTGAGCGCAGGCTCCTACGACGTCGGCGCCAACACCTACGACATCTTCGGATCCGGAGAAAAGTATGGCTCCGCTACCAACGTCGTCAACGTAACGGCGAAAGACGCGAAGTCGAGCTTCACGCTCGCACCCAAGGTCAAAATTTCGGGAATCATCACGGGAACAGACGGCGAGCCGCTCGAAGGCGTAAGCGTTCTTGCCTACCCGACGGAGTGGTCGATCGACGACCTGTCGTTCCTCGACACCGCGGCCGAGACCGGCTCCGACGGCCGTTACACACTGCTCGTGAAACCCGGAAACTACTTCATCGAGTTCACCGACCCGAAGCACGACTACGCGACCACCTACCTCGGTAACACGGTCGATGCAGAGGAATCGACGGTCATCGACGCCGAACGCGTACCCATCACCGGCGCCAACGTCACGATGGCAAGCTTCCCCGGTCGGGTCAGCGCGACCTTCGCCGGAGAGTTCGACAATGACCTCAGCGCGTGGATCGACTTCGAGCGCACGCCCCTCGGTGGCGGCACCACCACGTACGACTACGCGTACACCGAGGGAGCTTCGCCCAACTCGTTCACGGCAAGCAACCTGCGCACGGGTACCTATACCTTCGAGATCGGCGCGTACGACTACGAGGGTGAGCTCGCAACCTACGAGGGAAGCTTTACGATCACCGACGAGGAGCCGGTCGTCGACCTTGGCGAAATTGACCTCGGCGAAAGCACACCACTGTCGAGCGACGAACCGGGCAACACCGGCGTACTGCCATCCATCACAGACACCGAGCCGACCGTCGGAGATCTGCTCACCGTCGACAACGGCGAGTGGGACGACGAGATCATCGGCTTCGACTACCAGTGGTTCCGCGGCACGCGCCCGATCGCGGGTGCCGTCGGCGACACCTACGCTGTCTCGCCCGGTGATGCAGGGCACGAGATTTCGGTGCGACTGATTCCCCTGACGAACACGTCATTTATCGTGTGGCCTCCCGAATACGTGCTCGCGAGCAACGTCGTCACTGAGCCTACGCAACCCGTGATCAAGGGCGCAGCGGCCACCTCGTTCGAAGAACCGGTTGTCACCGGCGAAACGCGCGTGGGCCAGACGCTCACCCTCACCACCGGCGAATGGGACCTTCCCGGTCTCTCGTTCGCGTACTCGTGGGTGCGCACGACCGGCGAGACCACAAAGGTCGTCTCGACAAAGGCAACCTACAAGCCCGTCATCGCGGACATCACCGGCGGCTCAACCCTGAGCGCAACGCTGACTGTCACACGCGCGGGCTTCGAGTCTGCGTCGCGAACGGTTGAGGTTGGCGACATCCAACCCGCTGCTGCACTCACGCAGACGAAGAAGTCGGTCGTCACATTCGACGAAGCGACGGGCACCTACTCGGTGACACCGGGCACCTGGAGCCCCAAGGGTGCTGTCATCAGCTACCTGTGGTTCCTGTCTGACGACGACGGAGAAGGACCCATCGGCGAAGGCCCCACCTACCAGCCCAACCCCGACCAGGAGCACTTCGCCCTCTCGGTCAAGGTAACGGCGAAAAAGGCGGGCTACGCGACGACAACTGTCGAATACCTCGCCCGCCCGCTGCGACAGCTCGAGTGGCTCAACCAACCCATGACCAGTGGCACAAACCAGGTCGGCGGCGTTCTGCGCATCAACACAAACGCTGCGGCAACAGAGCCAGAAGCCACCGGCTACACGTTTGAATGGCGCGTTGACGGCACGGTCGTGAAGGGCGCGACGAAGTCGAGCTACTCCCCCACAAAGGCGGGCGGCGATGTCACTGCCGTTGTCACGGCAACGCGGGCAAAGTACGGCGCGATCTCGACCGATTCCATCCCGTTCGGTGTGACCGCAACGGGTGGCAGCTTCGAGGGTGACTTCTACATCTCGGGTAGCCCGTACGTCGCGAACACCCTGACCGCCGATCTGGGCTTGGTTTCACCGACGCCGACCACTGCCACCTACCAGTGGTTCCGATCGGTCGACGGTGGTGAGCCGGTCAAGATCGCCAAGGCCACGAAGTCAACCTACGTTCCGACCATTCTCGACTACGAGGCCGAGCTCTCGGTGTCGGCGACCCTGGTTCGCGCCGGTTACACGAAGACCGTGCTCACCGCGACGAGCTACCCCATCGACGCTCGTATGCCGTCGGGTGAACCGAAGATTGCACCATCAGCCAAGGTGGGAACGTCGATCACAGCAATCCCCGGTGAGTGGGACTCCGTCGGGGTCAGCTTCACCTACCAGTGGACGGTCAACGGCACAGACATCGCCGGCGCGACATCCAAGTCGTACACACCGATTGCCGAAGACCTCGACGAAGAACTCGCGGTCGTTGTGACCGGCACGGTCTCCGGTGTCTCGCCGGGAACCGCCACGTCGAACAGCGTCACAGTCGAAGCGGGCACCGCGCCCAAGCCGACAAAGGCACCTGCGATCACCGTTGGTGGCAAGAGCGTGACAAAGACAACTCTCGGTAAGACACTCGTCGCAACCTCGGGAACGTGGAAGACCCCCGGCGTTGAGCTCACGCACCAGTGGCAGCTCAACGATGGTGGCGAGTGGATTGCCATCGATGGCGCGACGTCCAAGACGCTCAAGCTCGACGCTGAGGCCTTCGCCTCTGGCTCGAAGGTGCGAGTTGTTGTGATCGCGACGGCTGCCGGCTACGCGACATCCAGCCCCGCTGCGTCGAAGACCATCACGGTCAAGTAGCGCAACCGATCAGGTACGCGAAAAGGCCCCGCTCACACGAGCGGGGCCTTTTCGTTTCGTACTAAAACTATGCCGACTTTTCGGTGCGCTCTATCTCGCGCGGAACGATCGTCGGTGCCGCGTTGTTGAGCACTGCGTCACGCGTGACGATGACGGTGGCGACCTCGTCATCGCTCGGCACGTCGAACATAATCGGGCCGAGCACTTCTTCCATGATGGCGCGCAGTCCACGGGCGCCGGTCTTGCGCAGTACAGCGAGGTCGGCGATCGCCTCGAGGGCGTCGTGCTCGAACTCGAGCTCAACGCCGTCGATCTCGAACATGCGCTGGTACTGGCGCACGAGAGCGTTCTTCGGCTGCGTGAGGATGTCCATAAGCGCGACCTGGTCGAGCTGCCTGACGGTTGTGACCACGGGCAGGCGACCGATGAACTCGGGAATGAGCCCGAACTTGTGAAGGTCTTCTGGAAGCACCTCACCAAAGAGGTTGACGTCGTCACCCTTTGAGTGGAGAGGAGCACCGAAGCCGATGCCCTTCTTGCCGGCTCGCGACGAGATGATCTCCTCGAGGCCCGCGAATGCGCCAGCGACGATGAACAGCACGTTTGTTGTGTCGACCTGGATGAACTCCTGGTGAGGGTGCTTGCGCCCGCCCTGCGGCGGAACGGAAGCGACTGTTCCCTCGAGAATCTTGAGCAGCGCCTGCTGCACACCCTCACCCGAGACATCGCGGGTGATTGACGGGTTCTCGGCCTTGCGGGCGATCTTGTCGATCTCGTCGATGTAGATGATGCCGGTCTCTGCGCGCTTGACGTCATAGTCGGCGGCCTGGATGAGCTTGAGAAGAATGTTCTCGACGTCTTCACCGACATAGCCGGCTTCGGTCAGCGCCGTGGCGTCGGCGACAGCGAAAGGAACGTTGAGGCGCTTTGCGAGGGTCTGGGCGAGATACGTCTTGCCACAACCCGTCGGCCCGATAAGAAGAATGTTGCTCTTCGCGATCTCGACGTCATCGATGACGGAGTCGACAGAGCTAATCGTGTTGCGTGCACGAACGCGCTTGTAGTGGTTGTAGACGGCAACCGAGAGTGCCTTCTTCGCGGCCTCCTGGCCGATGACGTACTCTTCGAGGAACGCGTAGATCTCGCGGGGCTTGGGAAGTTCGAACTCGCTCGAGGTCTCTTCGCCGGCCTCTGCGAGGCGCTCTTCGATGATCTCGTTGCACAGTTCGACGCACTCGTCGCAGATGTACACGCCGGGGCCGGCGATGAGCTGCTGCACCTGCTTCTGACTCTTGCCGCAGAAGGAACACTTCAGCAGGTCGGCAGATTCTCCGATACGAGCCATTGTGAGCCTCCTCATACAACCTGAATTGGTGTTGATCGAGCCTAACCTGTGGCGCAGACACTCGCTCGCCTTTGCGTAACAAGCTCTCGGCGTGCCGTTCTACCCCGAGGGCAAACTATCGTTGTCTTTGTACTTTTCGACAGTTATGGGGTTCTGGTGTCCAGCAGGTGGGCAAGGTTGACGCGTGGCATGCTCGCCGCCGTCTTCGCGACCCTCATTGCGAGCCTGTCGCACGCTCTCGCGGGCGGCGGAACACCGAGCACTCTCTCGCTCGCCATCTCTCTCGCTTTTTCTGCGCTCGTCTGTGTCGCCCTCACAGGACGCAAGCTTTCAGCGGTTCGGATGTCGCTTGCCGTCGCCATCTCGCAGTTCGCCTTTCACGCCCTCTTCTCGACCCTGGGCTTCTCAACCCTGGGTGGGGCCACCGGCCACGTCGTCGCCACGGGCCACGGCACTCACGCCGCGACATCCACCCTGTTTGAGACAACAGCAGTCGCCGCACATCACACAAACGCGTGGATGTGGCTCGCGCACGCTCTTGCCGCCGTCGCGACAATCGCCGTTCTGCGATTCGGTGAGCGCGCGTTCTGGCACATGCGCGACACGGCGCTGCGTTTCGTCGCGATTGTTTTCGCCGCGATGCCTGTCATCGTCGAGCACCGCTCGGTCGAGCCGGGCATTTCGCGGGTCGACTCCCCCACGGTTTTTGAGTTCCTTCGCGGATCGCTGCAACACAGAGGGCCACCGGCGCTGTCGTTCTGACGCCGAATATCTCTTTTTTGCACGACCCATTTAAGGAACAACAATGAAGTCATCAGTACGCTTTTCCCTTGCCGCAACCGCCGGCCTCGCCCTCGCGATGGCAGCTCCGCTAGCCGCAAGCGCGCACGTCACCCTCGAAGAGAACACCGCAGAGGCCGGCGCCTACACGGTGCTGACGTTCAAGGTTCCGAACGAGTCAGAGACCGAGTCGACGAACTCGGTGACGGTGTCGATTCCGGCGAGCGAGGGCCTCGGCGTTCGCTATGTGCCGACCGCGGGCTGGGACGCCGTGATCACCCCCGGAACCGACGCGACAACCGTGAAGTGGACGGCAGAGGAGGGCTCGGAGATCGCGCCCGACTCGCTGCAGGTCTTCTCGATCTCGCTCGGGGCGATCCCCGACACCGGGTCGATCATTCTGCCCGTTGACCAGGGCTACACCGACGGCACAGTCGTCACGTGGGGCGAGACGGAAGAAGACGCTGAGCTGCCGGCTCCCGTGCTCTACGTCAACGATGCGCCGGTTGAGGATCACCACGGTGGCGCTGCCTCAGAAGATGGGCACGACGAGGAGGCTGCACCCGCGGCCGCGACGTCGTCAGACGACATCATCGCTCGCATCCTCGGCATCGGCGGCCTCGTTGTTGGCGCCGTCGGCGTTGTGCTCGCCGTGACGGCTCGCCGCAAGGCCTGATAGTGAAGCGCGCCATAGCAATAGTGGCGCTCAGCGCTGGGGCGGTCGTTCTCTCGGCCGCCCCAGCGTGGGGCCACAGCTTTCTCGTCACGTCGACCCCGGTCAGCGGCGAAACCCTCACCACGCTGCCCGAGGCCTTCTCGGTCACGATGAACGAAGACCTGCTCGACCTCGTGGGCGACGGCACCGGTTTTGGCCTCGAGGTGCGAGACGCCACCGGCACCTACTACGGCGACGGTTGCCTGACGATCGACGGTGCAACGCTCTCGACACCGGCAGCGCTCGGTGCTGCAGGTGACTACGAGGTGGTCTACCAGGTCGTGTCGGCCGACGGTCACCCCGTGAGCGACACAATAGCGTTCGAGTGGCAGCCTCCCGCTGGCTTCACACCCGCAGCGGGTTTTGACGCCGCACAGAATTGCGGTGAAGAGCCGGCCGCGCCCGTTACCGAAGAACCCGCGCAGGACTACTCCGGCGCCCTGTGGCTCGGCGGAGGACTGCTCGCGGCGGTAGCGGCTGTCGGCATCACGCTGCTGGCGGTGCGCAAGAAGAAGTAACTTGCTGGTTGAGTAGGAGCGCTAGCGACGTATCGAAACCGAGCGGGGTTTCGATACGGCCGCGGGCGGCCTACTCAACTAGCAAGACACACAAAAGGCCGCCGTTCTGGAGAACGGCGGCCTTTTGGGTAAAGAGCGTGTTACTTGGTAATAGCGGGAATCGCCTTGCGCGTCTCGAGCACCTGGTCGATGAGACCGTACTCGAGAGCTTCTGCCGCGCTCAGGATCTTGTCGCGGTCGATGTCCTTATTGACCTGCTCCGGCGTGCGGTTCGAGTGGTACGACAGGGTCGACTCGAGCCACGTGCGCATGCGCAGAATCTCGGCGGCCTGAATCTCGATGTCCGATGCCTGTCCGCGGCCGGCGTCACCGGTCGAGGGCTGGTGAATGAGGATGCGCGCGTTGGGAAGCGCGAGGCGCTTTCCGGGCGTACCCGCGGCCATCAGCACAGCGGCAGCCGAAGCGGCTTGGCCAAGCACAACCGTCTGCACGGCGGGCTTGATGTACTGCATCGTGTCGTAGATCGCCGTCATCGCGGTGAACGAACCACCGGGCGAGTTGATGTACATAACGATGTCGCGGTCAGGGTCCTGGCTCTCGAGAACGAGAAGCTGGGCCATAACGTCGTCGGCCGAAGCGTCGTCGATCTGCACACCCAGGAAGATGATGCGGTCTTCGAACAGCTTCGCGTACGGGTCCTGGCGCTTGTAGCCGTAGGCCGTGCGCTCTTCGAACGTCGGGAGAATGTAGCGGGCTTCGGCGGTGGGTCGTGCGACGCCGACGCCGGGGAGGTTGAAGTTGTCCATTGTCGTCCCTTAGTTCTTTGCCGCGGTCTCGGGGTCGTCTGAGACGCTCTCGTCGGTTCCGCCGCCGCCAACGACGTCAGAAGCAAACTCGCGCAGGTGGTCAACGAAGCCGTACTCGAGAGCACCCTTCGCGTCGAACCAGTTGTCGCGGTCGTTGTCGATGAGAACCTGCTCGACGCTCTTGCCGGTCTGCTCGGCGGTGAGCTCTGCCATGCGCTTCTTCATATCGAGGATGACAAAGGCCTGAGTCTGGATGTCGGCGGAGGTTCCACCGAATCCGCCGGAGGGCTGGTGAAGAAGTACGCGAGCGTTGGGCGTGATGTAGCGCTTGCCCTTTGTGCCGCTCGAGAGAAGGAACTGGCCCATGGATGCCGCCATACCAATGCCGACAGTGACGATGTCGTTCGGCACGAACTTCATCGTGTCGTAGATCGCCATGCCTGCGGTGATCGAGCCACCGGGCGAGTTGATGTAGAGGTAGATGTCCTTCTTGGGGTCTTCCGCCGCGAGAAGAAGGATCTTCGCACAAATCTCGTTGGCGTTGTCGTCACGCACCTCTGAGCCAAGCCAGATGATGCGGTCCTTGAGGAGTTGGTCGAAGATGCTCGAGACCAATGCCGGTTGGGCCATTGTTGCGCTCCAGTTGTTTGTAATTGGGTGATGCAGTTATCGCTTGGTTTCGAATCTAGTGGAGCGGCCCCGGCGATTCCGGCGTGTTCGCCCTCGGCAGACTTAGGCTGTCGGATGGCGACGGGATCAAAGCCAGCAGCGCCTGCACTTCTTGCTCGATTGTTGTTGGCCAGGCGTGGCCGGCCTTGTGGATTCGCAGGCTCACAACACCGTGCACGCTGGTCCAGACCCGAATAGCCAGAATGACTGCGTCTTCACGAACGATGGATGCTTCGCTCTCAAGTTGCGCCGCCATGGACTCGATGAGATCCCATCCCGGCCCTCCGGCAACGTCGCTGTAGACATCGAGCCCTAGCTCGTCGGCGCTCTCGAACAGCAATTGGTAGGCGCCGGGGTGCGCGACCCCCCAGGCCGCGTAGCCGATGCCCGAGGCCGCGATCGAGCCGTCGGTGTCGGCGATGGCCGCAAGGTGCGCGCGCAGGTCGTCGTACTGCGCCTCAATGACGGCGAGGATGAGCGCCTGCACCGATTCGAAATGCAGGTAGACGGCGGCGGGTGAGACGCCCGCCGCCCGGGCAACGGACCGCAGCGATGGTGCGGCGATGCCGGTCGGCGCAAGCAGAAGGTCGCTTGCGGCACTCACAAGCTGCTCGCGCAACTGGTCGCCTGAGCCTCGATTGTTTTGTTCGCGCTTCACTGGTGCTCCTGAGCGTTTTCTGAACCGAATAGACAAATTGACTGAACACCTGTAAACCTATATCAGTGAACAGTCGTTCACCTAAGAAATCGGAGTTCATATGTCCCCCGTCAGCTACGCCAGCCGAACCGCGCTCGTCACCGGCGCGAGCTCCGGGCTCGGCGCGGAATTCGCTCGCCAGCTCGCCGCACGCGGTTCCAACCTCGTACTCGTCGCCCGCCGCGCCGACCGACTCGAAGAGCTCGCTGCCGAGTTGCGTGCCGCGCACGCGATCACCGTTACCGTCGTTGCCCAAGACCTTTCGCTGCCCGGCGCCGGCGAAACTCTCGCGAGCGAGATGCGCTCCCGCGACATCCACGTCACATCGCTCATCAACAACGCGGGCTTCGGATACCACGGACTTCTTCACGAGAGTGACGCCACCCGGTTGCAAAACCAGATCTCGCTCAACGTGCTCGCGCTGGTCGACATCACACGCGCTTTCATCGACGACCTGCGCGCTGGCAACGGCGTTCTCGTGAATGTTGCGAGCACAGCGGGGTACCAGTCACTTCCGCGAATGGCCGTCTACGGCGCGACGAAGGCGTTTGTGCTGAGCTTCACAGAGGCGGTCTGGGGCGAGGCGCGCGACACCGGCCTGCGAGTGCTCGCGATCTCCCCCGGTGCGACGCGCACGGAGTTCTTCGATATCGCCGGCCAGGGTGCGCAGGTTGGTGGCATGCAGACCGCCGAACAAGTGGTCGGCCTCACGCTCTCGACGCTCGATCGCCGCAGCCCTCCGCCGAGCATCATCTCCGGCTTTGCGAATCGCGTTGCGCCATTTGCCGCGCGGTTTGTCACCCGTCGACGCCTCACGATCTTCGGCGGACTGGCGATGAACCGACAGAAGAACTAAACCAGAACCGGAATGGGCGCCGTCTTCTTTGTGCGCGCCAGGGCCAGCGCGGCGACGTTCGCGGTCACGATGAGCACAACGCCGATCCACTCGAGCGGGCCAAGCGACTGCGAGAGGAACACGGCACCGATGAGCGCCGCGTAGATCGGATTGATGCTCATCAGCAGGCCGAAGACATGCGCGGGAACCGTGCGCAGGGCAATCATGTCTGCGACATACGGGATCGCCGAACACAGCACGCCCGCAGTAACGGCAAAGGCGATGACCCAGAGTGGCGGCTGGGTCGTCGCGAGAATAACGATGCCGACGGGCAGGAAGATCGCCGACGAGACGCCCGCCGCCACAGTAGTTCCCTCGATGCCAACCATGCGCTTGCCGATCGTGCGATTGAGCAGAATGTAGCTCGCCCAGCAGGCACCGCCGACGAGACCGAAGGCGATGCCGAGGTAGTCGGTGGTGGGCTCTGGACGGGCGATCGCCACAACGCCGGCCGCCGCGACAAGACCACACACGAGAGTGAGCTTCGAACGCGAGGCGAACAGTGCGACACCGAGCGGGCCGAGAAACTCGAGGGTGACGGCAAGACCGAGTCCGATGCGATCGATCGCCGAATAGAGCGAGAGGTTCATCAGGCCGAACACAAGCGCGAGAAGCAGCACGGGCCACCACTGCGACCACGTGTAGCTGCGGAGCTTCGGGCGGGCGATGGGCAGAAGCACAATCGCCGCCACGACCTGCCGCACCGCGACGACGCCGGCCGGGCCGATCACCGGGAAGGCGAGCGAGCCGACGGCCGCGCCGAACTGATTAGAGAATCCGCTCACGAGCAGGGTGGCGATGCCGCGTTTCATAGCCTCAGCCTCGCGGTGGGCGGCTGTTTCACAAAATGCAATAACCGCGTGATCTATACACTGAGCGTATGAGTGTCGAACTCCGAGAACTGCGCTGCCTCGTTGCGATCGCCGACGAGGGCAGCTTTACCGATGCTGCAATCCACCTCGGGATGTCGCAGGCCACCGTGTCGCGAACGCTCGCGTCGCTCGAGGCAACACTCGGCTCACGGCTTGTGCGCCGCACAACCCGCAGCTCTGAGCTCACCGACGCCGGTGAACGCGCAGTTCGTCACGCCAGGCGCATTCTCGCGAGCGTCGACGAGCTTGAGCGTGACGTCTCGAGCGGCGACGGGATTGTGCGGCTCGGCTACGCCTGGTCGGCGCTCGGCAGGCACACGGTCGGGTTTTTGCGCGAGTGGGCAGTGCGACATCCAAGCGTCGGCATGGAACTCGTGCGCAGCAATACGCCCACCGCTGGACTCGCAGAGGGGCTCGCAAGCCTGGCGATCGTGCGCAGGGCGCCCGACCCGCGCGAGTACGACGTTGTGCTCGTGGGCCTCGAGCGACGGTATTGCGCGCTCGCCTCGGATGATCCGCTCGCGTCGCGGCGATCGCTCACCCTCGCGCAGGTCGCCACCCGGCCGCTCGCCATCGACAGCCGCACGGGCAGCACCGTTCTCGATCTCTGGGCGCCTGCCGAGGTTCCGACCCGGGTGATCGAGACCCACGACATTGAAGACTGGCTTGTGCTCATCGGTTCCGGGCGTGCGGTCGGCATGACAGCCGAGGCCACCGTGCACCAATACCGGCGGCCCGGAATTGTGTACCGACTCGTGAGGGACGCGCCATCCATCGCCGTCTACCTCGCCTGGACGCGCGGAGACGCCCCGCGTGAGCGGGATGCGGTCGTCGAGCTGCTGGCAGAGCTGTACCGCTAAACCGTTCTGCAACGACGAACGGCCCGCCACTTTCGTGACGGACCGTTCGCTGAAGCTACTTACTTGTGGTCGTGCTTACTTGTGGTCGTGACCGTAGTGCTCGTTGCTCGAGGTGCGACCGTGGCTGTCTTTCGCGCCGTGGTCGTGGCCCTCGTGGCCGTCGCGCTCTGGGGCGATCGCCTCGACGAAGTCTTCGTCGCCCGAGTTGCTGAAGCCAGCGGTGAAGGCCGAGACATCCACTGCCTTGCCCTTGGAGTCGACAACCTTCGCCTTGTCGAGAACGACTGCGAGAGCCTTCGAGCGCGCAACCTCGCCGATCATTGCGGGAATCTGGCCATTCTGGTCGAGAACCTGGATGAACTCGCCGGGCTCCATGCCGTACTGAGCGGCGCCCTGAATGAGGTACTGGGTGAGCTCGTCCTGGCTGACCTTGATCTCTTCCTTCTCCGCGATGGAGTCGAGAAGAATCTGGCTGCGGAACGTCTTCTCGCTCGACTCAGTGACCTCTGCGCGGTGCACGTCGTCTTCGAGGCGGTTCTCGCCCTCGAGGTGACGGTGAACCTCGTCTTCGACGAGCTTGGCCGGAACCGGGATCTCGACGCTCTTCAGCAGCTCGTCAACGATCTGGTCGCGAGCCTGAGCGCCCTGGCCGAAGGACTTCGACTTGGCGATCTGCTCCTTGAGGTCGGCCTTGAGCTCTTTGATGGTGTCGAACTGGCTCGAGATCTGAGCGAAGTCGTCGTCGGCCTCGGGAAGCTCGCGCTCCTTGACGGCGAGAAGCGAAACGCTGATCTGTGCCTTCTCGCCGGCATTGTCGCCACCGAGCAGCTCGGACTCGAACGTCGTCGACTCTCCGGCGGAGAGCGAGTCGAGTGCCTCGTCGATGCCCTCGATGAGCTCGCCGGAGCCAACCTCGTACGAGATGCTGTTCGCGGTGTCGACCTCGTTGCCACCGATTGTCGCAACGAGGTCAAGCTGAGCGAAGTCGCCCTTCTTGGCCGGGCGGTCGACGGTTACGAGCGTGCCGAAGCGCGCACGGAGGGTGTCGAGCTCGTCGTTGACGTCATCGGCCGAAACATCGACGGCGTCAACCGTGAGGGTCAGGCCCTCGTAAGCGGGAAGGTCGAAGTCGGGGCGAACGTCAACCTCGACAGCGATGAGCAGGTCACCGGAGAAGTCCTTGACGCTGGGGAGCTCGAGAACGTCAGCCTCGGGGCGGCCGAGGGTGCGGATCTTCTCCTCCTTGACGGCCTCCTTGTAGAACTTGTCGAGACCATCGTTGACCGCGTGGTTGAGAACCTCTTCGCGACCGACGCGCTGGTCGATGAGCTGCGGCGGAACCTTGCCCTTGCGGAAGCCGGGAATGTTGACCTGCGACGCGATGTGCTCGTACGCGTGGGTGATGCTCGGCTTGAGTTCGTCTGGCGTGATGGAAATGCTGAGCTTCACGCGCGTGGGGCTGAGCTTCTCGACCGTGGTCTTCACCATGGGGTGATCTCCTGAGGTTGTTCTGAACGGTATCTGGTTGTTGCTGTCGGGGCGACAGGATTCGAACCTGCGGCCTCTCGGTCCCAAACCGAGCGCTCTACCAAGCTGAGCTACGCCCCGTGATTTTTTGCGGCGTCGGTTGCTGGGCATCCGAAAATTGGCCTCGGCAAGTCTAGCTGACATAAAGGGGCGAATTGGATGCCGTCTGCCGAACGCTCGCTGAGAGCGTATTGCTCCTCTCCCGAACACGATTCGGGGTTGTGCGTCGCATGCGCTACAGTAACTATTCGTAGTCAGGCAGTTGTTCGGCCCGATTTGCGGGGATGTAGCTTAGTGGTAAAGCCTTAGTCTTCCAAACTAATGATGCGAGTTCGATTCTCGTCATCCCCTCCATATTTTGCTTCACGAGAGAGTGTCATTCTCGGCAAGGTCTAGTACGTTGTCGAGATCATTCCGTCGATCGCGCCGTCATCGCCATCTTCGACGCCGTCAAAGCTGTATTCGATGGCAGCGACAGTCGTCGGAATGCCGAGCTCGAGTGCGTCGATGATCGCCTTCGCCCCGTCGATCTCCGAATCGGGACCGAGGATCGTGATCTCAAGCTTGCTCAGTGCGCGATTGGGGCCGATTCCGTCGTAACTGATGCCTGCGTCGTCGAGCGCGATGGATACCAGTCGTATGGCTTTCTTCACGAGTGCGGGAGTGAAGTCGACGGTCACGACCGAAAGAGAGGCGCCCTGGGTCTCTGCCCACGCCAGGGCAGCAGCGAGTTCATCGGTCTTCGGGCCGAACCACATCACCTCAACGATTTCGCTCGTCGGCGTCGTAAAACCGCCATCCACGTAGCCATCCAGCTTCTCGAACGCTCCAAGGATCGGAATCAACCATGCGGTTCGCTGCACTCCGCTGTACTCGTCGGCGGGGAGCGTAGACAGCGTGGACTCGATCTCCGCACTGAACACGACATCATCAAAGGGCGAATAGGCGGTTTGCTCAGAGGCCACCGCGCCCGCCGCTGTCGCTCCGATTGCTCCGAGCGCGACCGCGGAGAGAACCACGACAATTCTTGACGACTTCATTGTTTGCGCCTTTGGGTCGGAGCGTTCGACGGAGTTGCTTCACGGTACAGCGCGAAACTCCGATCAGCGAGAGGATTACTCACATCGGCCCCCAATCGTGATCTGCGGGACTTTCACGATGCCTGCGGTGCCAAATCGGGCGTTAGGCGCGGTTGCCAGCTGAGCGAGTGTTCGGTTCCGTCATCCCTGCGGGCGACGCGCCTGCACTAGGCGCTGCACCAAGCTGGCTCGATGAAACCGTCGTCGATCTTCGCCCTCGCCGCTCTCGCTTCGCTGTCGCTCGTCAGTATTGCGGCGGCGGTGATGATTGTCGTTCCAACCTGGTGGGTTTGGATGTATCAGGGGCCATCGGGCGGCGGCTCTGACTATTGCTACGAGACCCAACAGATTCCGGCCAATGTGCACCCGAGCCCCGAGGCCCAGGGCGGATTCATCGAACTCGGCTGGATGCCCTATGGCATCGGCTGCGAGTGGGTGCTCGCCGACGGGACGATCGTGTTCGTCCCATCCAACGAACCTCTGCCCTCCTTTCTCCTGTACGGCGGAGCTGTGGGAGTCGTTGCGTCGTCGGTATACGGCGCGAGGCACCGCATATCTACATCGCGAGCATGACTCGGCACGCGACATCCAACCCATAGGGTTTGGGTATGTCGACAAAGGTTCAGATTCGCGCCTGGTTGGTTTTCTTTATCGTCGCCCTCGCCGTGAGTGGGCTCACCGCCTTTCCGCTCGAGACCGAGTTGCGTATCGCTTCGGATGTTTTGCACGCCAGCCCCGCGATGACCTTCGCGCCTGACGCGGTCGCGTTCATCGACACGATCAAGCGTGCCGTCATCGATCAGAACGACACGTACCCGTTTCTCGCCTACGGAACCGACTGGCTCGCCTTCGCGCACCTCGTCATCGCCGTCGCGTTCATTGGTCCGCTGCGCGACCCGGTGCGCAACATCTGGGTCGTGCAGTTCGGCATGATCGCGTGTGTGGGAGTGATTCCGCTCGCGCTCATCGCGGGCGCAATTCGTGAAATCCCATTGCTGTGGCAGGTCATCGACATGTCGTTCGGGGTCTTCGGAATCATCCCGCTCATCATCGTTTACCGGCTGATCAAACGACTTGAGCGCGAGCAGAGCGAAGCCGCTAGTGCGGTTGTGCCTGCCAACGCGACTCAGTCGGTTGGTTCGTAGCCCTCGGGCGGTACCTGATCGAGCTGCGTGGGCTCGGCTTGCTCGAGTTCTGCTGGTGTTGGCCAGGAGTCGGCGATGATGATCTCTTCCGGCTCGGTTTCGTAGACCTTGCCGGTCGGTGACGTCCAGCGGAGAACTCCGTCTCCGATTTGTTCGACTTGCCAGCCGGTGAGACTTTTCAGTCGATGATGTTTTCGACACAAGTGGGCCAAATTGTTGTGGGCGGTTTCTCCGCCGTACTGCCATTCGTCGGTGTGGTCCACGTCGCAGCGTCGGGCGGTGCGCCCGCAGCCCGGGAACCGGCAGGTGCCATCCCGCACCTGCAACCAGCGCCGCAATTCGGCCGGAATCTGGTATTTCTCCCGCCCGACCGACAACACAGCCCCGGTCTCCGGGTGGGTGAGGAGGCGCATGAAGTTCGGCGCGTTCGCCGCGAGCAAGGCCGCGGTCTCGGAACTGATCGGCCCGTATCCTTCGAGCATCGCGGGCTGGTCGGTGTGGTCAAGGAGAGCCAGGATCGGCACGGTGACCTGCACGTTCGGGCGGATCGTCGCCAAAATGGTGCAGAGGTTCGGCGTGCCAAGAACTTCTGAAGCCGAATACGTCGAGACCAGTAGGCCGTCGCACAGAGCGTCGGCGCGGAGCTGTTCGACAGTGCGCGGGTCACCCTCACGGCGTGCGTGTTCGGCGGCGTCGGTGAGGCGGTCGAAGATCGCATGCGCACTCTCTGCGGGAAGGTGGGCGGTCAGCCACGCCATCCCATCCGCGGCCGGTGCAATCGACACCGACCGCTTCGAGACCGCGGTCTCATGGCGCTCGTCGATCGATTCCGGATGCATCCGCTCGCGCTGCTTGCGGGCATAAATATTGAACCGGGTGACGGTGTGGGTCGCGGCGTGCGGCAGCACACGCTGTTCGAACTCCGCGCGCGCGTCGACAGGCAGTGACGCTGCATGGTCGGCAACCACGTGCGCGTGCCGCCAACTGATCGAACCCACCGACAGCGCAGCGAGGGTGGCGGGCAGGTCGGCGACGAGAAGCCTGCTGTCGTGGATAAGAAACTGCGCCGCATTTTCGGTGATCGTCAACGCGCACGCGATCTCAGCCGTGAGCATCCGCCTGGCTGCTTCCCCGGTCGACCACGCGTGCGCGTCAGTGGAGGGTGCCGCAGCCTGCGCCGCGACCTCCGACAGGCGGCGCGCCTCATCAACCTTGCGCGCCCGCGCGGCGTGCAACATTGCGACCTGTCGGTCGATGGCCGCGACCTCGTCCACGGCAACACCGAGGGCATCCGCGGTCATCGCGGTGAGGGTTAACGCTTGGCTACTCATACGTATACATTGCACCCTGCCACCGACATTCGAGAAGGCGAAAGAGCAACTGTGCAGAACCCGGATTTACCCCCAAGCCCGTGTGGAGAAGAGGGCGCGACGGGTCGCGGCAGAGGCGGCGAAAGGCACACGAGACACGAGACACGAATCGCCCCAGGCTCACGCGGCCACAACCGATCCAAACAAGCGACACGACAGATCAAGACACGCGACCACAACGGCAGCCGCGACATCCATCAGATATTTAGTACTTCGGCGCAGCCTTCTTGCCGAAGTACTTCTCGAGCGTCGTGAACTTGCCCGCGTGGTAGTCGGCGGCGAGTTCCTTGCCGACGTAGCGGAAGTGCCACGGCTCGTATGCATACCCGGTGGTGCTCGTTTTGCCCTTTGCGTAGCGGACGATAAAGCCGTACTTCCAGGAGTTTTTTGCGAGCCACTTTCCCTGCGAGGTCGAAGCGATCGAATAGATCGAGCCACACGCCGTCGACGAACAGGCCGCGAGGTCGGCGGCGAGCCCGGTTTGGTGTTCGCTGAATCCGGCGCGCGCGGACTGCGAGTCGGCCCACGCCTGCCCGTTGGTGCGAACGTAGCGCGCGTACAGCGCCTTCTGGGTCGCGTACGAGCGATAGCCACTCACGATGCCAATGCGACCGGCGCCAGCGGCACGCGCGGCAGACACCATGTCTTCGAGCGCGTTGGCAGCGCCGCTGCGCAACTGGTGACTTCCCGTGCGCTGGATGTTCGGCACCTTGAGCGGCGACGGCACATAGCTCGCGGGGCTCAGCTTGTTCTTCTTGTTGACGAACACCCAGGCGCTCGACACATCGGTGATATCGCGGCAGGGCTCGAGGCTCGCTACGAGGCCACGCACAACCGAGACAGAACCAACAATTGTCATGGATGTCGCGGAGCTCGTGTTGAGGTAACCCAGAAGCCCTGGCGTGGCGCAGTACGGCGTCGTCAGCACAATCGGCGAGCGCGTCGAAGCCGCCGTTGCGAGTGCGCCGATCGCGGAGTCGTAGTCGGTCGACGAAGCAACGAGCACTCCCCCGGGGTTGACGAACCGCTGGGCGATCGCGAAGTTCGTATTGCCAGAGGCATCGGCTGTCACGCGATCGACGGTGATTCCGAGCTTTGTCAGTTCAGTGGCATAAGTCGGCGTGATTGAGCTGCCGATGATCGTGACGCGTGTTGTGCCGAGCTCCGCATACAGGGCCTGAGCCGACGCGCGAATCGTCGTGTCGGTCGCTCGCGCAAAAAGCAGCGGTGAACCGTCAGATGCGGCGAGCGCCGAGGCACTCACCCCGGCCGGACTCTTCTTACCCGGAAAGAGATACACATGGTCGGCACCGCCCGCAAACGCGAACCGCGCAAGGCTTTCTGCCTCTGTGTAGTCGTCGCCGCCGATGCGTACCGTGTTGGGCTGCAGCGCCACGAGTTGTTTGCTGACTTTCGAGCTCACGAGTGAGGTGCTGCCGACGACAACGATCTGTGCCGGAGCGAGTCGAACGATCTCTTTCTTCACCGAGGCGAGCATCGAGCTCTTTGAGACAAAGAGAATCGGCGCATCGAGCGCAGCAGCGGCGGTGCCCGCGACGATGGCCGACTGGTAGTCCTCGCCGTTGACAACAACGACTGCCGCTGCGCTGCCCGCGGTGGGGAATGCGGCGCGCGACGCCCGCACGGCTATCGAATACTGGTCGGCACCCGAGATGCGGGTGACCGTCGGTGCAGCAGCTGTCGCCGTTTGCGGCGCCACGAGCAGAGTCGCCGCGACGACGAGTGCGGCTCCGGCGGCAAGCAGGCGAGATCTCATGTGTTTATGGTCGCACGGGGCTGCGACGTAATCCACATGGGCAGGCCTGTCCATGGAGTACCGCTCACGAATGCCGCTAGCCTAAACGCACGACCGCTCAGGAGACACTCGATGGCCGATTCTGACAACTCGTTTTTCCGCTTTGCGGGGCACGTGCTTTTTCCCCGAACCACCGCTGACCTGACGAGCACCGCGCACTGCCCCGCGTGCTTCGCGCCGCTCGCTTCTGCAGTGTGCGCGAACTGTGGCCTTGACCTCAATCACCCCGCGGCCGTCGAGCTCGCCGAACTTTCGTCGACCGTAGCGAGCCAGCTCGACCGGCGACTCAACATCATTGGCCGCATCAGGTTCGACACTGAGGAGGCGCGCAAGGCGAAGGTGGCCGCGGCCGAGGCAGCGGCGGTTGAGCCAGCACCAGCACCAGCGCCCGCACCCGTTTTCGCCTCGCCCGCCGGCCCTGCGCCGACAACGATCGCCCCACCGCCGGTCGCCCCACCGCCGGTCGCCCAGCGCGTCGCCCCGCCTGCCACACCACCCGCACCCACACCACCCGCCGCCGCCGCACCACCCGCCGCCACCACACAGCAGTCCCTAACAAAGCGGCGCTCCAGCATCCAGGTGCTCCTCCTCATCGCGGGAGTCTCGCTCCTCTCGCTCGCGGCCGTGCTCTTCGTTGTCTTCGCGTTTATCAACTACGGACTCGTCGTTCGCAGCATCATCATCGGCTGCGTCACTCTCGCGTCGTTTGTTCTCGCATCGTGGCTTCGCCGCAAGGACTACACCGGAACCGCAGAGGGCATCGCGTCGTTCGCCGTTGTTCTCGTGTTCATTGACGCCTACGCGGTGCGCGCGAACGACCTGTTCGGCGCGGGATCCGCCACCGATTCTGTCTACTGGGGATCGACGATTCTGCTCGCCGCGATCGCCTTCATCGTCTGGCGCCAGCTGTCGGGGCTCCGTGTTGCGGGCATCGCTGGCTTCGCGGGCCTCGGCCTGGGCGCCGCGGTTCTCAGCTACGGACTCACCGAGGGCCTCAACCTACCGAGCCGCGTGCTGCTCGCCGCCCTCGTCGCCGGGGCAACCGGGCTCGCCCATCCTTTTGCGGCTCGCCGCGCGTCGCCCAACGTCGAAGCGTCGTCGGGCGCCCCCGAGCGGGTCATCGTTCAATCCGTCGCCTTCGCTGCGCTGCTCGTCGCGCTTGTCACGGCGTTCCTGCTGCCCGGCGAAAACGACGGCAACGGCAGCAACGACTGGATCGGCACCTTTGCCCTGCTCGCCGCAATAGCGATCGCCGCAGCGCACTGCGTGCAGGCCGCGCGAACCGAGCTGCGTTCTGTACGCGTCTTCTCGAACCTGTTCGCCGCCTACGCTGGCGTCGCTGCCGCCGCGTGTGTGCATCCCGTGCTCCCCCACGACCCGGGCACGACATTCACAGTCATCGTTCCGCTCACGGTCTCGACGGTCGTCACCCTGACGCTCGACGTCATTTCCAGACGAGTGGATGTCGCGGCTCGCACCCTGCGCATTGCTGCTGTCGCGGCATCCATCGTCGCTGGTTGCGCTGCCGTCGGCCTCCTCGTGCTCACCCTGCTGACGACGGTAGCCACCGCCGGCCGCTCGCTCGTCGCCCCATGGAGTCTCGAACCCGCGAGCGACGGGCTTGTGCCCGACGAGCTGACCGTCAACGCGGTCATCGCTCTCGCGATCGTTGTTGTGCTTGGCGTCGCTGCTTCGGCGATCTCTGGCCTGTTGCGCCGTCGACTCGTGCTACTCGTCGCGGTTGCGGCCCTTGTCGCGCTCGTTGCCGTTCCGCTGCTCGTCGCGGTCTGGGCGATTGTGGCCGGCTGGCTTGTTCTTGCGGCTCTGGGTGTCGCGGCGCTTGTGTCACGACGGGGATCCGCGCCGCTCCGCATCACCATCGCGCTGGCCACGACTGTCGCGCTCGCGCTCGGCTACGCGGCCTCGTGGCTGAGCGAGTCCACCTGGCTTGCCGGCTCCATCGTGGCGATACTGGTTCTTATTGGCGCGCGCTGGGCCGTGCCTCACCCCGCCGCGCGCGCGTCGCTGCTCGTCGGCGCCGCCTCCCTCGCCATCGTCGCCGCTGCAGCGCTCGCGCAACAGCTCTCGAGCGTTCCGAGCCTCGTCACCGACACCGACTCGCTGCGGTTTATCGCTGTGCTCACGGTTGCCCTCGTGATTCTGTCGGCGATTCCCGGTGTGCTCCGGCTCACCGACGTCGACCGCCGCGCACTGTTCTGGACTTCGACACCGGTCGCGGGCGTCGCTGTGTTTACCCTGTGGGGCATCGCCGATCTCGCTGCTTCGCTCAGCGTGCAGGGTCTCGTTTCTGCACCGGCGCTGAGTCTTGCCGTCGCTGCGGGCCTTCTTGCGGGCCTTCTGCTCTGGGTCGTCGTTCGCGGCAACGCCTCGCTGCGACCAGAACGCATCACCGCCTCTATAGCCCTCGCGCCGACAGTTGTCTGGCTGCTCGACGCGTTCGCGAGAACCGTCGGACTCCCCCAGTTCGCTAGCGATCTCGCCCCGATCACCGCAGCACTGCTCGTCGCGGCTGGAGCTCTCGCGATCACCCTGCTGCGGCCGTCGGGCATTCCACGCTGGGCGCGCGAGGTGGGAATTGTCGTTGTGGCGGTTGCAGCCGTCGCGACGGCGATCGCACGCAACACCGACGTCACCTGGCTTGTGCTTGTGCTCGCCGCCGTGACGACGCTTCTGCTCTCGATCTCGACGGATGGCCTGTTCGCCTCGACGTCGCCCCGTCGCTTCTTCGGCTGGCTCGCTCTTGTACTGGGTATCGCCGGGCTGTGGTGGCGACTCACCACTGACAACACCGAGGCCATCGAGCCCTACGTTCTGCCTGTTGCCGGCGCGCTGCTGCTTGTCGCGCTGCTCGTCTGGCGCGCGGGCCATTCGAACGCCGCCGCGCCCTTCATCGCTCTCGGCGCACTGCTCGTCGCGATCGTTCCGGTTGCACTCAGCGGCGCGACCGGTGTCGTCGAGCGTCCGATAATCGTTGGCGCCGCGAGTGCCGCACTGCTGCTCGTTGGCAGCTTCGTGCGGGCTTCTCGCCCCTTGCGCTACTACCTCGACGTCGCTGCTGTCGCGGGAGCGATCGGCGTTCTTGTTGTCACTGTCGGCCGAACGCGCTTCATCGCCGATGCTGCCGGAACACCCGGTGCAACCTTCGACGCGTGGCTCGGTGCGGCATTTGTTGTTCTGGCCCTCGCCGCTATCGCGCAGCTGTTGCCGCGCGTTGACGATGCCATTGCACTGCGCGCGCGCATCGGCCAGGCACTCGCGATTGTCGCGATCGTGCTGATTGTCACTCTCGAGCTGACGGTCATCGATGACAGCGACGCGGGTCAGGTTCGCGTTCTCGTGACGATTCTGTTGGCGGCTCTTGTGCACGTCGCGGCCCTGACCGTCAACCGCGGTGTTCTTCAGTGGCCGCTGGGCATCGCCGCCCTTGCGCTGACCGCGGTCAGCGCCATCCAGTCGGTGTGGAGTGGTGCGCTCACGCCCCTGGAGATCAGCGGGCTCGTTGTGCTCATTGCTCTCGCAAGCAACGTCGTTGCCCTTGTCGCACCATCGAAGACGCCGCGCTGGGCGCGCGATGCCGGCCTCTCGAGCATTGCCGCCGTCGCGATCCTCGGTCTGCTCATTGTGCGCAACCTCGACGACGCCACCTGGCTCGTTCTTGCCGTCGCAGCTGTCACCGCACTGATTCTCGCCATAAGCCGCGATGGCCTCTTCGGGTCGACGTCGCGGCGGCGACACCTCGGGTGGCTCGCGCTCGGGCTCGCGACATCCGCTCTCTGGTGGCGTTTGGCGGGTTCGAGCGTCGAGAACGTCGAGGCCTACGTGCTGCCCCTCTCTGGTGCATTGCTTGCGATTGCGTTCTTTGTCTGGCGCGCCGCACGAGCGACCGACAAGCGTGGCGCGGCTCCGGTCATCGCGCTCGGCGCACTGCTCGTCGCGATCCTGCCGCTCTCGCTCAACGCCGCGTCGGGCGAGCTCGGTCGCGCTGTCATTGTGTTCGCCGCCTCGGCGGTGCTGCTTCTCGCCGGCAGCAGCATCATCGGCAGCGAGCGCCTGCGGCCGTACCTCGATGCCGCCGCGCTTTCTGGGTTTATCGGTGTGCTTGTTGTCGCCGTCGGGCGGTCGTGGTTTCTCGCGATTCCGGCTGGTACCGCCGACGCCCGCCTCGACGCCTGGCTTGGCGCGACCTTCGCCGTGTTGCTCATCGCCGCCCTCGGCCAGGGTTGGGATCGTCTCGGTGACAACCCGCGCCTGCGCTCGATCTCAAGCCAGAGTCTCGGCCTCGTTGCGCTGACTGTCGTTTTCCTGTTCGAGGTGAGCAACCTGAGCGGCGACGGAGTCGGTCAGGTGCGCGCTCTCGCGACAGTTCTCCTGTTCAGCGCGCTGCACATCGTCGCGGTGCTCCTCGACCGCTCGCCGTTGACGCGCGCACTCGCCTGGGTCTCTCTCGGATTCGCGGCGGCTGTCGCCGTCGCCGGTATGGTCGTCGGCGCCCTCGACCCGATCGAGCTCGGCACGGTGCCGGTCGCGATTGCGCTGCTCGCCGGTGGCGCCATCCGAATGTCTCGCAATTCGTCGCTGCGCAGCTGGCCGCATCTTGGGCCCGGCCTGCTCGTTCTCTTCGTTCCGCCGCTTGTCGCGACCTTTGACGATCGACCGATCTGGCGAGCAGCCGCGATCGCTGTTGTTGCCATCGCCGCGATCATCTTCGGTCTCACGCGCAAACTTCAGGCGCCGTTTATCGTCGGAACCGTCGTCACTATCGTTCACGTCTTCGCGACGTTCTCGCCGCAACTTCGCCAGCTCTACAGCACCCACTCGTGGGTCGTCTGGATCGTCATCGGAACTCTCGGTGGCACTTTGCTCGTCGTCTTCGCAGCGCGTTTCGAGAAGAGCCTGCACTCGGCGCGGGAGACCTTCGCGAAGGTGACCCAGCTGCGTTAGCGCTGAAGTTGGAGTAGCGCGGCAGCTGAGCTAGCGCTGCAGCTGAACTAGCGCTGCAGCTGAACTAGCGCTGCAGCCAGGCAAGCACGGCGAGCACCCTGCGGTGGTCGGTTCCCGACCCCTCGAGGCCGAGCTTCTGAAAGATCGACGTGACGTTCTTCTCGACGGCTCCCGTGCCGATCACAAGCGCGCTCGCTATCGCAACGTTTGTGCGCCCCTCCGCCATCAAGGCCATAACCTCGAGCTCGCGCGGAGTCAGAGTGGCGAGCGGGTCGTGCCGGCGACCGAGAAGTTGCGCGACAACCTCCGGGTCGAGCACCGTGCCCCCCGACGCGATGCGCGAGACGGCGTCATCGAGTTGCGCGAGCGATGCGACGCGGTCTTTGAGCAGGTAGCCGATGCCGCCACCGCCCGATGACAGAAGCTCCTGGGCGTAGGCGACCTCGACGTACTGCGAGAGCAGCAGGATTCCCACCTCGGGCAACAGCTCGCGAGCACTGATCGCCGCGCGCACTCCCTCGTCGCGGTAAGTCGGCGGCATCCGCACGTCGAGCACGAGCAGGTCGGGCGCGAGGTCAACGAGCTCGGCGAGCAGCGCATCGGCGTCGCCGAACGAGCCAACGACCGTCGCGCCAGCCTCTTCGAGCACGCGAACGAGCCCCTCGCGCAGCAGCACTGAATCGTCGGCTACCGCTACGCGAAGGGCTGTCATGCCCACAGCTTATTCAGAAGCGGGAAACCTGGCGCTGACAACCGTCGGCCCGCCGTCTGGGCTCGACAGTTCGAGGGAGCCGCCGAAGCCGCGCACCCGCTGCTCGAGGCCGTCGAGCCCGTGCCCCGCAGCGATCTCAGCGCCGCCGATACCGTCGTCGGTCACGGCGACAACGAGTTCGCCGTTCGCATGCCGAACAACCACGTCGATGGATGTCGCGCCCGAGTGCTTTGCGGCGTTCGCAAGTGCCTCGCTCGCCACGAAGTACGCATTGCGCTCGAGCTCCTGCGCAATCTCGAACCCGCCGGTTTCGTCAGAGACCCGCGTCGGCACAGTGCTGCGCACGGCTGCAGACTCAAGGGCCGCAATGAGCCCACGGTCGAGAAGAATCGGCGGGGCGAATCCCCGTGAGAGCGACCGCAGTTCTTCGAGGGCTTCTTTCGACTGCTCCATCGCCTCGGCGATGAGCGCACGGGCTTTTTCCGGATCCGTGTCGAGCTGACGATCTGCCGCCGAGAGATCCATCTGCATCCGCACGAGGCGCTGCTGCGGGCCATCGTGGATGTCGCGCTCAAGCCGACGCAGCGAGTGGCCCTCGGCCGACGATGCCGCCGCCCCGGCCGCCGTCAGCGCGCCAACGCGCTGGCGCAGGGCGTCTGACTTGAACGCTCCGAGAAGACCGCGCGCAACGAGGTGGTGAAAGAGCGTAAAGCCGCGGGTGATGAACGGCAGCAGCGCGAGAAAGACGAGCCCGAGAATGAAGTACACGATGCTGTTCGCGACGTGCAACTGGCCGGGCGATGCGTCTGCCGCGGCGAGGCCGAGCCACTGGGAGATCGTCCACTCGCCGCCGTTGGCGTTCACTTCGACGTTGTTGCCCCAGATCCAGAAGCTGAACCCGTTGGCAACGATGCTCGCGACGACGACCGTCAGCGTCCAGGTGATAAACGAGACAGCGAAGTTCACGACCATGGCCCAGAGCAGGTAGAGCCAGTAGTGACCATTGGCGAAGACTGACTTGAGCCAGCCCCAGAACCCGGGCTGCAGTTGCCGAAAGTCCGGGCGCTCGATGGGTTCGCGGCCCGCCCACTCGAGAAGAGTGATGTCGAGCCAGCCGAAGCCGCGTGAAACGTAGAGCGCGGCGACGAGCAGCACAACGCCGATGAAGAACGTGATGAGAGTGCCGAGCCCGCTCGAGACCAGTGTGATCGTCGCAACAAAAGCCGCGAGCGCGAGCGGGTACGAGATCAGCAGGTACAGAAGCTCCCGCGGAACTCCGCGCCACAGGCGCCAGTACGAGAATGGTTCGGTTGCTGTAGTCATGGTGTTCCTGTCCATTGTGGTGGGTGTGGTTCCAGCCTGACGATTGCCGCGCAGACCCGGCATGGTGCACTCTCCCTAATACCTGCGGGGGTTAGCCCCACCCACGTAAGCGTTGCCTTCGTTAGCCCTGCCTTCGTTAGCTTCGCCTCAGCTTGCTTGCGGAATACATACAGCTGAGTAGCGTTGCAGTAGACAAGAAGAAGGAGTCACACAATGACCGAAGTTCAGGTAGTACCGCAGAGTTCCATGAGTGCCGATGTCGTATCCGGTGTCGCTCAGTTCCTCGGCCCCGTGGTTGTCGACCTCACCGCTCTCGCGGTTGACGGAAAGCAGGCCCACTGGCACGTGCGCGGCGCCAACTTCCAGGCTGTGCACGAGCTTCTCGATGAGGTCGTCGAGCACGCTCACGACTACGCCGACACCGCAGCTGAGCGCGTCGTCGCTCTCGGCCTTCCGCTCGACGTTCGCATCCAGACGGTTGGCTCGAAGACCACGACGCCCGCGCTGTCCGCTGGATTCCAGCAGTCCGACGCCGTCATCGCTCAGATCATCGCCTCGATCGACGCAACGCTCGTCACGGTTCGCACGGCCGTCGCCGAGCTCGCAGAACTCGACGCAGTCTCACAGGATGTCGCGATCGAGATCGCTCGCGGACTCGAAAAGGACCGCTGGTTCCTCTTCGCCCATCTCGCGACGAAGTAATTCCAATCGGTGGTCGAGCTTGTCGAGACCAGATCGAGCATGTCGAGATATAGCCTCGGCTCCGCTCGGCCTGGTCTCGACTTCGCTCGACCACCGCTGTAGTTAAAGCTCGTTGAACGTAAACCGGCCACCGAGCAGCGTCGCCGACACACCCATGTCGCGCAACCCCTGCGCGTCGGCCGCGAGCGGGTCAACATCGGTCACGATGAGGTCGGCCGACTGTCCAACAGCGACCGTCGTTCGGGTTGAGGCCGCGAGCGCCTCGGCAGTTGTGATGCGCTGCTCGGGATGCCAGGGCTCGCGGTCACCCCGCGTGCGACCGACAGCCGCGGCAGCGGTGATCCACGGGTCAAGCGGAGACACGGGGGCGTCTGAACCCATCGCAAGCTCTGCACCCGCGTCGAGCAGGCTGCGCAGCGCGAACGTGCGGTCGGTGCGGCCAGCCCAGTAGAGCTCCGCGACATCCCGATCGTCCATCGCGTGATCGGGCTGCACACTCGCAACGACGTCGAGTGCTGCAAACCGCGCGAAGTCTTTCTCGGCGATGAGCTGGGCATGCTCCATCTTTCCGCCTGACCGTACTTCGGCAAAAGCGTCGAGCACCAGCGACACCGCGTGGTCGCCGATCGCGTGCACCGTCGGGATGATTCCCGCGGCGACTGCCTTGCGCAGGTGCGGCAGCAGCTCGGCGGGCGGCATGGTGAGCATGCCGTGCTCGCCGGGGCGTCCCGGGTACTCGTCGTAGCAGTAGGCCGTGCGCGTGTTGAGCGAGCCGTCAGTGAGAACCTTGTAGTTACCGACCGTGAGCAGGTCGTTTATGCGCTGCCCGGTGCGCAGGCCAAGTTCGATCGCCCGATCGAGGTGCTGCGTGTAGACACCAAAGTCGACGCGCAGAAAGTCGTTTCCACCGTCGATGCGTCGCTGCCAGGTGTCGAGATTCCAGTCCATCTCGAGGTCGACGACGCCGACAACGCCATTGCGCGCGGCCTCGCGCGCCGCCGCACGCGCCCAGACGTCGAGCTGCAGCGGGTCGACCGTGTTGATGCGGCGGGTGACCTCGAAGGCGGGGTCTTCGCGCAGCACACCGTCGGGGTGCCCTGCATGACCGTAGAGCGCGAGCGCCGGAGTGTTGAGCCACACCGTGTGCAGATCGCCGCTTACGAGTACAACCGGATGCACGGCCTCGACAGCGTCAAGCAGGGCGACATCGGGAAGATCGGGCCAGAGACCGTCTCGAAACCCCGACGCGACAAACGGCAGCGCCGGTTCGCTCGCGTAGGCGAGAGCCGTTCGCACGAGCTCTGCTGCTTCGCGAGCGGATGTCGCGCCCGACACGTCGAGGCGCTGCTGAACGAGAGCCCACTGGCTGAAGTGAACGTGGTTGTCCCACAGGCCGGGCGAGATCCAGCGACCACCGAGGTCAATACCGGTCGTCGTCGCGGGCGAGATCTCGGAGATGACGCCCGCCTCGATCGCGACATCCACCGACTTGCCGTTGAGTATTGCGTTGCTCAGGAGCGTGGGACTACTCAGCGGCATTGCGCACCCGCCTCATCTCCGCGGCGAGGGTCGGCGAGTTGTACGGTCCGTCGCCCTCGAGGGCCGCTAGTACCGAGTTCATCACGTTGTCGGGTTTGTCCTGGCTGAGCTTGAGGCGCGCCTCGAAGCGAGTGACGCGCAGGCGGATGCCCACGGTGCCCTTGGCGATGCGGCGCGCGTAGGTCTCGTCGATGTTGAGCGAAACGGGCTCGGCCATGGGGGCCTCGAAGTGGTTGACGAGGTCGTCGAGAACGCGAAAGTTCTCTTCGTCGCTCAGAATCTCGGGAACGCCGTAGAGGTGTGCCGTGACATGGTTCCAGGTCGGAATGAACGAGTGACCCTCGTACCAGCTCGGCGAAATGTAGCCGTGCGGACCCTGCACGATCATCATCAGCTCGTGCTGCCCCAGCTCGTGTGACTGCTCGTCGGGGCGCCCGACGTGGCTGACAACGCTGATTCCCTCTTCGTCTTCTTCGAGCACTATCGGGTAGTGCGAGGCGACGAGTCCCGCCGCGGGATTCGAGACGAAGGTCGCCCAGGCGTTCTCGCGGATGAGCCGCTTGACTTCCTCGGGATCAGTGATGACGTAGGTGGGCGTGTGGCGCATGGATCAAGTTTGCCAGCCTAGATCTGATCCTTCGGACAAAAGTAGAGCTTGCGGCCGGCGGCCATCTCCATCACGATCGGTGTTCCGCAGACCCGGCACGGCTTTCCCTCGCGGTGGTAGACCCAGTGGCGATCGTCGCGACGGGCGAGCGCTGCCTCGTATTTCGACTTGCTGAGCCCATCCATCGTCATCATTTGGCCGAGTTTGACGCCGAGCTTGAGCAGCTTCGTCCAGTCTGAGTACAGGTCGCGAAGCGTCTCTTCTGGCACGAGCTTGCCCGGCTTGTGCGGATCGAGGCGCGCGCGAAACAGCAGCTCTGCACGGTAGACGTTTCCGATGCCCGCGATAACGTTCTGGTCCATCAGGAGCAGACCGATCGGTGTTGGCTTCTTGCGCACGGTGTCGACGAAGCGTTGCTCGCCCTTTTTGCCGTCGACGATCGGATCGGGGCCGAGCTTGGCGATGACCGCCGCGACTTCTTCTGGCTGCAGCACCTCGCACGCCGTTGGCCCGCGCAGGTCTGCGCAGGTTGCATCCGTCAATAAACGCACTCGCACGGCGCCGATAGGTTCTGGCGGAAACTCTGCGGCAGGGGCTCCGGGCGTCTCCTGCTCGGCCATGCGCAAGCGCGTCTTTCGCGGCGCACCGATGCTCGAGTTGCTGGGCTCGTTGTCGTCACTCAGCGCGTCGTCGCTGAACGTGCCGCGCTGATTCGTCTGGCCCATGCGACCGTTCGCAGAGACCGTTGTCGCGTCGGCGGTGAGGTCGCCCGCGAAGTCCCACGCGCCGTACATGCCGAGGTGAACGCGCAACCACAGTCGGTGATCGAACTCGAGAAACATCTGCTTGCCGACGGCCTTTGCGTCAGTCATCTCGAGGCCATCGATCTCGTTCGCGCCCGGAGCGAACCTGCCCTGCGGCGAACTCGCCGAGACCTTCTTGCCAACGAAGTGCAGCGCGAACTGCCGAGTGATGCGATGAACGGAGTGGCCCTCGGGCATCAGTTCACCTGGTGGCCCGCAATACGCCCAGTTGCCTCGTACTCGGCGAGTTGGGCGATGCGGCGGGCGTGGCGTTCTTCACCGGGAAACGGAGTCGCGATGAACGTGTCGATGAAGAGCTTTGCCTCGTCGACAGAGTGCTGGCGGGCGCCGATCGAGATCACGTTCGCGTTGTTGTGCTCGCGGGCGAGCTCTGCGGTCGAGACGTTCCAGACGAGCGCTGCCCGGGCACCGGTCACCTTGTTGGCAGCGATCTGCTCGCCGTTTCCGGAACCACCGAAGACGACACCGAGCGCTTCGACGCCCGCGGCCTGGTCATTGACCGTCGCCTGGGCGGCATTGATGCAGAAACTCGGGTAGTCGTCGAGCGGGTCATAGCTCTGAGGACCGTGGTCGATGACTTCATGCCCGTTGCCTCGCAAGTGGTTCTGCAGGTCCTGGCTGAACTCGAGGCCGGCGTGGTCGGTCGCGATGTGGATGCGCATCGTCCCAGTCTAGGAGGGCTGGGTTACTCCCCCGCCGCGACCACGAGGTAGTCGGTAATGATCCAGCTTCCGTCGGTGAGTTCGAGCCCGTAGGTGACATCGAACGAGGAGTCGTCGGTCTGGTCGGTCTCGGTGCGCTTCACAATCGCCTGGGTTCCATTGACCTCGACAGACTCGACTGTCACGTCGTAGCGGTAGGCGCCGTCGGCGGTGAACGCGGCGGCGATCTCTGCCCATTCATCGCAGCTGAACTCGCCTGTTGACGAGAAATAGGTCTGCTGCACCTCGGTGCTCGTCAGCGTCTGGAACGTCGAGCAGTCGAGATTCGCGAGGGAGTTTTCCAGCTGCTCTACGGCCGTGACGGGCGCCTGACGGAAGGCCCCGCTGAGGGTTGTCACGGCGAAGTACGCCGCAACGCCGAGAACAATGACGACCGCCAGCGCTACGAGCCACGGCCAGACACGGCGTTTGTGCGGGGCAGCGTCAGTCATGCAGCAAGGGTAGCGGGGTTCGTGATTAGGCCTCGCCGCGTCCGCTGAGCAGTCGGCGAACGTAGGCGGTTGCCGGAGTCGCTTCGATCTCGGCGAGGGTTCCGCGTTGCGACACCCGCCCCGACTCGACGACGAGCACCTCGTCGGCGAGGGCGGCCACGTCGTCAATGTCGTGGCTGACCAGAATCGTGTGACCGGCGAACCCGCCGAGGTGGAGGGCGACCTCGGCCCGAACGTCAGCGCGCACCTCGACGTCGAGCGAGGCGAAGGGTTCATCCAGGACCAGCACGGAGGGCTCGGCCGCGAGGGTGCGGGCGAGCGCCACGCGCTGCGCCTGTCCGCCCGAGAGCTGACGTGGACGCTGCGCAGCGAGAGACGCGATGCCGAGGCGGTCGAGCCACGCGGCGGCGTGCGCCGTGGCATCTTCTCGACCGATGGACCGCGGGCCGAACGCGACATTTTGCAGCACCGTGAGGTGTGGGAAGAGCAGGTGGTCCTGAAAGACGACGCCGACTCGGCGCTTGTTCATCGGCAGGTCGACGCCGGCTGCTGTGTCTGTGAGCACCCGGTCGCCGACGAGGATGCGGCCTTCGCGAACCTCGACGTAGCCGGCCAGAGCCCCGACCACGCTCGACTTGCCCGCGCCGTTTGGCCCAACGATCGCGAGGGTGCGCCCCTCGGCGAGCGAGAAAGCAACGTCAAGGTCGAAGCTGCCACGCGCGACCCGCACGTCGGCGACGAGACGGGTCACGAGCGCAGTCCCGCGGTCCAGCGGTCGCGCAGGCTGACGAGCACAACGATCGACACAACGATCAGCACGAGGGATAGCGCTATGGCGGCATTCGGATCGCGCTGCAGCTCGAGATAGGTCGCGATCGGCAGGGTCTGCGTGACCCCCGGAAAGCTGCCCGCGAACGTAATCGTCGCGCCGAACTCGCCGAGCGCGCGGGTGAAGCAGAGCAGGGCGCCCGCCCCGATGCCGGGCGCGATGAGCGGCAGCGTCACCCGGCGGAAGATTGTGAACCGCGACGCGCCGAGCGTGCCAGCCGCAATCTCGAAGCGGCGGTCGGATGCCCGGAGCGCACCCTCCACGGAGAGCACGAGGAACGGCATCGCGACGAAGGTCTGCGCGATCACGACGGCGGCGGTCGTAAACGGGATCGTTATCCCGAACCAGTCATCGAGCGGTTGTCCGATGAGGCCACGGCGACCGAGGAGGAGGAGCAAGGCGACTCCCCCGACGACCGGCGGCAGCACAAGCGGCACCGTGACGAGCGCGCGCATCAGTCGGCGCGGAACGGCAGGCCAGTCGACGGACGACGCAAGAACGAAGGCGAGCGGAACACCCAGCAGCAGGCTGAGCACCGTCGTAAGGCCCGCCGTGCCGACCGAGAGGGCGAGCGCCTGCAGCACGGTCGGCCGGGAAAGCAGCTCGGGAAGCTGCGCCCACGGCGCACGGATGATGAGCCCGGCGAGGGGCAGAACGAGAAGCCCCAGCGCTAGCCCCGCGGGGATCCAGAGCGCTGGAGCTATCGAAGTCTTCGACCTACGGCGCACCGAATCCCCAGGTCTGCAGCAACTCCTGGCCCTCGGGCGAGAGCACCCAGGCGACGAACGCGTCGGCGGCTTCGGCATTCTGCGAGTCGGTGAGCGTCGCGATCGGGTAGAGGTTCACGGCCTCGCTCGCCTCAGGAAACTCGATGCCGAGTACGGTGCCATCGGCGGCGAGCACATCGGTCTTGTAGACAAGGCCGGCGTCGACCTCGCCGAGCTCGACCTTCGTCAGCACGGCCTTGACGTCTTGCTCGTAGGTGTCGGGGGTGATTGTGAGGCCCGTCGCGTCGAGCACCTTGACGGTTGCGGCTCCGCACGGAACCTCTGCGGCGCAGAAGGCGACCGTGAGGTCGGGGTTCTCGAGGTCGGCGAGCGCCTGTACACCGGCCGGGTTGTCGGTCGGCACGGCGAGCTCGAGCGTGTTGGAGACGAAGTCGGTGGGGTCGCTCGCGAGCGACGCGTCGACGACGGTCGCCATTGTTGCGGGGCTGGCTGCGGCGAACACGTCGACAGGGGCACCCTGCACGATCTGCTCGGCGAGCGCGGAGCTGCCCCCGAAGTTGAAGGTGATCGTAACGTTGGGGTGGGCCTTTACGAACTCGGTCTTGAGTTGATCGAACGACTCTGTGAGCGAGGCCGCGGCAAACACGGTGATGCTGCCACTCAGGGTGTCCTCGGAGGCGGACGGTGCGGGAGCGGGCTCCGGGGTCGCGGCGCAGCCGGAGAGGGCGAGCGCGGTAAGGGCCGCAATGGCGATGACTTTTTTCACGAATGTTCTCCGGGGATCTCGATGACGACGTTTGTGGCTTTGACACTCGCGGTTGCGAGCGATCCGGGTTCAAGACCGAGCTCGTCGGCGGCTTCGCGGCTCATCAGAGACACGACGCGAAAAGGACCGGCCTGCATGTCGACCTGCGCCATCACGCCATCCTTCGTCACCTTCGTGACGATTCCGGTGATGCGATTTCGGGCAGAGGCACGGGATGACGGGAACGCCGTTGACAGCGCCGACTCTGCCGCTAGCTCCTGCGCGACCGAGGCGAGTTCGGTGCCGCGGATCACCGAACGCCCGTGCTCCTTGTGCAGAGTGAGCCGACCGGCCTCCGACCAGCGACGCACCGTGTCGTCACTCACTCCCAGCAGCGCGGCGGCTTCAGAAACCCGGAAATCCGTCATGTGTTGATCCTATTGCCGCGTGTGCGGGTAATTCCACGCATCTGTGACGCGAATGCGGAACTCACAGCCATTCCGGCCGACCTGCGACAATTGCGATATGGAGTCGCACACCGCGCGCTACGCGCGACAGGTCGCGCTTCCCGGATTCGGGAGCGGGGCGCAGCGAGCGCTCGAGTCATCCAGAGTGCTGGTCATCGGAGCGGGCGGGCTGGGCAGCACTGTCATTCCCGCGCTCGTCGCGGCCGGTGTCGGCTCGCTGACCGTTGTGGATGACGATTCCGTGGAACTCAGCAACCTGCACCGCCAGTACGTGCACTCCACCGCAGACGTCGGCCGCAATAAGGCCGAGTCGGCGAGCGCGCGTTCACTGCAGATCGCTCCGGCCTTGATGAACCCGGTCTCCGAACGACTCACCGCCGCCAACGCTCTGCCGCTGTTCGCCGACCACAACCTCGTCATCGACGGCAGCGACAACTTCGTCACGCGCTACCTCGTGGCCGACGCCGCCGAGCTGAGCGGCATCCCCGTCGTGTGGGGCGCAGTCTCGCAGTACGGCGGGCAGCTCAGCGTCACAGCGCCGGGCGGCCCCGGCTATCGCGACCTTTTCCCCACCCCGCCCGCGCCGGGCTCGGTGCTCTCCTGCGAGGAGGGCGGCGTGTTCCCCGCCACCGTCGCCGTGATCGGCGCGCTCATGGCTGGCGAGGCGCTCAAGCTGCTGACCGGCGTCGGCGCCCCGCTCATCGGGCGAGTCACGACCTACGACGCGCTGGGCGGCAGCTTTCGGGAGCTCGATTTCAGCCCCGATCCGCAGCGCCCCGCCGTGACCGGTCTGATCGACTACGAGGCATTCTGCGGCGTCGAAAAGCGGTCGACCGATGTTTCGGCGCGCGAGTTGAGCGAGATGGATCCGCTGATCATCGACGTGCGCGAGACCTGGGAGGCGGAGATCGCGGCCTTGCCCGACAGCGTGCTCATCCCGCTCGGATCGCTCGAGGCCGTCGCTTCGACCCTCGACCCCCACGCCGACATCGTGCTCGTCTGCCACCACGGCGTGCGCTCGGCGCAGGCGCTCGCGCTGTTGCAGTCGCTCGGATTCACCCGCGCCCGCCACCTCACGGGCGGCATCGACGCGTGGGCCCGCGAAATCGACCCGACAATGGCGAGGTACTGATGAACCGCATTCCCGTCGACGAGTACGTCGCGATCGTGGCGGGGCACCTGCGCGACGCCCTCGCCCCACGCACCGAGACCGTCGCCCTCGGCGCAGCGCTCGGCCGCGTCACAGTCGCTGAGGTGCTCTCGCCGGTCGACCTGCCGCTGTTTCGCAACTCCCAGATGGACGGCTTCGCCGTTCGATCGATGGATGTCGCGGACTCCCCCGTCACCCTGCCCATCGCGGGCATCATTGCCGCGGGTGCAACCGAGCCGACCCGTCTGCCCGCCGGGGCCGCGATGCAGATTATGACCGGCGCGGTTGTGCCGGAAGGGGCGGATGCTGTGGTGCCGGTTGAGGACACGAGCAGCACCGCCGACCCCAGCACCGCCGCGACGGTCACCATTCTTAGGGGCCGCGCCGCGGGCGAATACGTGCGCAACGCCGGCAGCGACGCCCGCGTCGGCGACTCACTTCTGCCTGCTGGTCTTACGCTCGCGCCGCGGCACCTGGCCGTGCTCGCCGCAGCAGGAATCGCGAGCGTCGACGTTGTCGCCCGTGTGCGCGTGGCGATCGTCACAACGGGCGCGGAACTCATCGCGCCGGGCGTCGAGCCGCTCCTCGGGCAGCTCTTCGACGCAAACGGTGTCGCCCTCGCGGCGCTCGTCGAGTCCAGCGGTGCAGTAGTCAGCGCGCTCGTGCGCAATGACGACGACGTTGTCGCCTCACTCGACCTCGCGCTTCGCGAGGCCACCGTTGACACCGATCTCATCCTCACCTCCGGCGGCATCTCGATGGGCGAGTTCGAGGTGGTGCGCGAGTTGCTCGAGCCCCTCGGCGCCACCGTCGGCACGATAGCGATGCAGCCCGGCGGCCCGCAGCTGCTCGGGGCGTTTCGCGGCGTTCCCGTTATCGGGTTTCCCGGCAACCCGGTCAGCACGCAGATCTCGTTCGAGGTGCTTGTCGCGCCGCTGCTGCGTGCGGCGGCGGGGCGTGCGCCCGCCGAGAAGACGCATCGCACGGTGCAGACGGCTATTGACTCCGTGCCCGGCAAGAGGCAGTTTCTGCGGGGACGCATCACCGACGGCGACGCTGTGAGCGTTGTGTCTGGGCCAGGGTCGCACCTGGTCGCGGGGCTCGCGGCATCCGATGTTCTTATCGACATCCCGGCAGAGACAACCCGTCTCGAGGCCGGCGACAGCGTGGAGACGTGGACCCTATGAATGAACTGCACCCTTCAAGTGACCTCAGCCACCTGGACTCCGATGGCCGCGCGCGGATGGTCGACGTCGGCGGCAAGGCCGTGACGCACCGCACCGCCACCGCGAGCGGACGCCTCGTCACCCGCCCCGACATCATCGCTCTTGTGCGCGCGGATGACCTACCCAAGGCCGACGTACTGGCCACCGCTCGCATCGCGGGCATCGCGGGGGCGAAGCGCACGAGTGACCTCATCCCGCTCTGCCACCAGCTGCCGTTGAGCTCGGTGAAGGTGGACTTCGACTTCGGCGACGACTCGATTGGCATCACGGTGACCGCCCGCACCACCGGCCAGACCGGTGTCGAGATGGAGGCGCTCACCGGCGTCGCGATCGCCGGTCTCACCCTGCACGACATGATCAAGGCCGTCGACCCGGCCGCCGTGCTCACCGACGTGCGACTCGACGACAAGACCGGCGGCAAGCACGGGCACTGGACGCGCGAAGGCTCGACCGAGGTGCGACAGGCAACCGCGGCAGTGCTCGTCGCCTCGACCGCCGGAGCCGCGGGCGAACGCGTCGACACCACCGGCCCGACGATTCGCGACTGGCTGATCGCGCGGGGCTACGCGGTCGACGAGGTCGCGGTCGTGGCCGATGCCGACGTCGCTGCAGGTCTCGCGAGCCTGCTTGCCGCGGCGCCCGCCGTGATCATCACAACGGGTGGAACCGGCATGAGCCCCACTGACCGCACCCCCGAGGCGACCCTCGCGGTGCTCGACCGCGAGGTACCCGGCATCGCGGAGGCCATCCGCGCCCGCGGCCTACTCAAGACCCCGAAGGCCGCCCTCAGCCGCGGTGTCGTCGGCACGGCGAACGGCACGGTCATCGTCAACCTGCCCGGGTCGACCGGCGGCGTGTCCGACGGCCTGGAAGTACTCGCCGACGTGCTCGACCACCTCGTCGCGCAGGTCGCTGGCGGCGGTGCGCATGCCTGAGGTGCTCGCGATCGTCACCACCGAGATTCTGGATGTCGCTGCGCTCGAGCTCTTCGTCGCCGCTGACGAGAACGGCGCTCTCGTGACGTTCCGCGGCATCATCCGCAACCACGACCACGGCTCGGCGGTCTCCTCCCTCGAATATTCCGCTCACCCGGAAGCCCAGCGCTTCCTTCGCGAGGCATGCGAAGCGATCGCGACCGAGACGGGACTGCGGGTCGCGGCCGCCCACCGCATCGGAGCCCTGGGCATCGGCGACGTCGCCCTTGTCGCGACGGTAGCGGCCGCCCACCGCGGGGAGGCCTTCGCCGCCTCAGAGCGACTGGTCGACCTCATCAAGACGTCGGTGCCGATCTGGAAGCGCCAACACCTCGCCGACGGTGCGACCGAGTGGGTCGGACTCTAGGCAACTCCTGCGCCGCAGCACTAGCCTGAGCTACACACAGGTTGGGAGTCGCCATGGCTGGATTCACTCGAGGTTTCTCAGGACGACAGCGCGAGGAGAGCCCCGACCTCCCTCCTGGCCAGTTCCTCACTCACGACTTTCCCGTGTTGTCTGCCGGTCCGACACCGCGCGTCGACCTTGACGAGTGGGAGTTCTCGATAAACACCGAGAGCGGCGAGAAGCACACCTGGGACTGGGCCGCACTGCAGGCTCTCGCCGTCGACGACGTAAGCACAGACATCCACTGCGTGACCCGATGGTCGAAGCTCGGCACTTCGTGGCGCGGTGTCTCGCTCGACACGTTGTTCGCCGAGGTGGAGACCGGCTACGACTACACGATGGCCCACTCCTACGGCGGCTATACAACAAATGTTCCGCTCGACGATCTGCTCGACGGCAAGGCCTGGATCGCGTTCGAGTTCGACGGTGAGCCGCTCGACCCGGAGCACGGCGGGCCGGCGAGGCTGCTGATTCCGCACCTCTATTTCTGGAAGAGCGCCAAGTGGATTCGCTCGCTCGAGATGACGGCGAATGACGACCCCGGGTTCTGGGAGCAAAACGGGTACCACATCTACGGCGATCCCTGGCAGGAGCAGCGCTATTGGTAGTGGGCCGCTGGAAGTCGGGGCGCGTCGTGAGTGTTCGCGAGGAGACCCCGAGCGGCCGGAGCATCGTGCTCGACGTGCCGGGCTGGGGCGGCAACATCGCCGGTCAGCACGTGGACGTGCGACTCACCGCAGAGGATGGCTACACAGCGACCCGGTCGTACTCGATCGCGAGCGCCGACGGCAGTGACCGCATCGAGCTGGCAGTCGACCGGCTACCCGACGGCGAGGTGTCGCCGTTTCTCGTCGACGTTCTCGCGGTCGGCGACGAGCTTGAGGTGCGCGGCCCGCTCGGCGGCTGGTTCGTCTGGAAGCCCGAACAGACCGAACCCGTGCAGCTTATCGCGGGCGGCTCGGGCATCGTGCCGATCGTTGCGATGATTCGCGCGCACGCCGCGGCCGGCAGCACGGCCCGGTTCGAACTGCTCTACTCGGTGCGCACCCCGGGCGACGTGTTCTTCGCCGCCGAGCTCGAGGCGCTCGCCACAACTTACGGTCGCACCACCGTCTTCACCCGTGAAGTGCCGAGTGGATGGCTCGTGCCCGCCGCTCGCGTCACGCGCGAGGTGCTGGCAGAGCACACGATCCCGGCGTCCGACGACCCGAGTGTCTTCGTCTGCGGGCCTACCGGATTCGTCGAGGCGATTGCGGACTGGCTCGTCGAACTCGGACACCACCCCGCCCGCGTCAAGACCGAGCGTTTCGGAGGAACCTGATGACTCACGTGGATGGCAATGTGCTCGCCGGCACCCTGTCGGAGATCTTTGAGCAGGACATGACAACCGCCGCGGGCGAGTGCGCCGGCTGCGGTCACACCGCCCAGCTTGCTGTCGCACTCGTCTACCTGAGCGGCGCGGGAACCGTTGTGCGCTGCTCGACCTGCGGTGACGTGCTGTTCACGATCATCGACGTTGACGGCCACCCGCGCATCAACCTCAGCGGGGTCGCGCTGCTGCGAATGCCGTAGCCGCCCTTCGAACGCTCAGCCCCCGGCGAAGGGCGGGAGCACGTCGACCCTGGCGCCCAACGAACGGGAGTCGTCGCGACTGACAACGCCGTCGACCAAAAAAGATCCGGAGGCGAGTACCCGCTGCATGGGCTCGCCGTACGCATCCTTAAGAATCGTTCGAAGCTCGCCGACCGTGGACGCCGAAAGCGTCTCTTCCTCGGTGCCGGCGGCCTCGGCTGCTGCGGCGAAGTAGCGCACGAGAACCTCAGCCACCGATTGCACCCATGCTGCGAACGGGCCGCACGAAGTCGGCGCGCTCCATGCCGTGGCCGACCTGCTTGCCCCACATGGCGGCGCGCCACCACTCGGCGATCATCTCGTCGTCGGCGCCGCCACGCATCAGACCGCGCAGGTCGGTCTCGTCGTCGCCGAACAGGCAGGAGCGCACTGTGCCCTCCGCGGTCAGGCGAGTGCGGTCGCAGGCCGAGCAGAAGGAGCGGGTGACCGACGCGATGATGCCCACGGTCTGCGGGCCGCCGTTGACGAGCCACTCCTCGGCCGGGGCCGAGGGGTCTTCGCGGCTCGGAGACGACAGGGTGAACCGCGCGCCGAGCACGTCGAGCAGCTCGGCCGCGTCGACCATGTTGTCACGCGCCCAGGCCTCGTCGGCGTCGAGCGGCATCTGCTCGATAAAACGCAGGCGGCAGTTGTTAGCGAGCGACCACTCGAGCAGATCGCCGGCACCGGCCAGGGTGTCACGCATCAGCACTGCATTGATCTTGAGCGGGGTGAGTCCGGCCTCCTGCGCCGCGCGGATGCCAAGAAACACGGCGGGCAGCCGGTCACGGCGAGTGAGTCGGGCGTAGTGGTCGCGGTCGACGGTGTCGAGCGAGATGTTGATGCGGGTGAGTCCGGCCGCCACGAGCTCGTCGATGCGCTTGTCCAGGCCGATGCCGTTCGTCGTCATCGAGATCGACGCGCCCTCGGCGACCGCGGAGCTCAGCCCGATGATCTCGGCGAGGTCGGCACGCATAAGCGGCTCGCCGCCGGTGAAGCGCACATCCGTGATGCCCAGG
>Ga0247817_10000103_pt1 | contig 68203 bp, 141 predicted proteins | sample UWRJL212509R1_FD_178010 | JGI IMG/M metagenome (GOLD analysis project Ga0247817, IMG submission 178010) | Plant litter microbial communities from Arlington Agricultural Research Station in Wisconsin, United States - UWRJ-L212-509R-1 | ecosystem: Environmental > Terrestrial > Plant litter >... | reverse complement strand
AAGTGGATGGCGCTTTGCCGCCTTCGCCTGACAATTATACCTGGGAGCTTAATACATCTCCTTACGGTCAGTTCTTCATGCTTTTATTGAAAAGCTATACGGCAGGCGGATTGTACGTGGGTCCTGAAACAGATTGCGGGCGATCTAGTCGCTTCAGGTGCTAGCTATGGGTATTGAATTTAAAAGTAAGATGTCTAATGAAGGAAAGGCATTTGAGGATGCAGTTAAAAAAATAGTAAATACATCGGCAAAAGTCGGTTGGTTTGGTATGTATCCCGCTGATAAAAATGGGGTATCAAAATCAGTTGGGGGGGTTGCATACAATAACGAAATGGGAGTAGGAAGAATTCCTCCAAGACCTTTTTTAAGGCCATCTATAGATTCAAATAAGAACAAATGGATGGGTGCTCTTCGGAGTCAAATTAAGCAAGTTTTTAATGGTGATAAATCAATAGATCAAGCCCTTATGACAACAGGGCTTCTGGCTCAAAAAGATATTCAAAATACCATCGCCGATCTTTGGTCTCCTGCATTAAGCCCCGCTACTATAAATATAAGAGAAAGAAAAAGAGGGGTTGATAGTGGATCTGGATCATCATCAAAAAATCTATCAAGAAAACAAATAAAAAAAGAAGCTTTTTCTTCTAATAGAACCCCAGGTTCATTAATAGATAAGCCGCTTATAGATACTGGTATTTTCATTAATTCCATAACTACGGTAATAGAAAAATAATGAATCTACTTGGAAATATACTAGAACAAGCTCTGCAATTAATTCCACCGGAAACAATTTCTTATTATAAATATTTTGGAAGGGTTGCTAATGATATTGGCGTGTGGGTTCCGAAATATTTAAGCGAAGTACAGGTGTCTGGTAGCTGGCAGCCTGTACCGCGCAAGGTAGACTATACATCAGGTTACAACTTACAGAAAAACTATTTTAACTTTTTTTGCTCTAAAAACGTTTTAGATTTAAAAAGAGATAGTTCTAGCGATCTAATGGCAAGAAATGGCTATCTTTATCAGTGCCAATCTATTACTGACTGGTATGGAGTTGATGGATGGGTTCAAGTTTTGTTAGTTGAAATTGGCCTTGATTTACAAGATAGATTGATCATTGGTTTTAATACAGATGACTCTGTTAATGATAATGAAAATTTTGAGCAAGGTAATTTTGCTCCGGGGTCATGATGACTGATAATCAATTAATAGCAATTTTTAGAAGAATAATAATTAACGGATTAAAAGAAACTGGATATCCTTATGTATCAGTCATGCAGAATTTTCAGCCTACACAGCAAGGAATAACATCAAACCCAATGGTGTCATTTCAAAAAATTCATAGCCATAATTACGGCCCACCTTCACGTGAATATTATATTGATGAAGATACTCAAGAATCAAAAGTAAAACAAACGCAACAGATAGAAGCTAGATGGCAAGTATCCTCACTAGTAACCCAAGCTCCTGATAATAAAACTTTACCAACTTCTAGTGATATTGCTCAAGCAGTTTGCTGGACATTGCAAAATGATTTCGCTATTGAAGAACTTTCTGCATATAATATCGGAATATTAAGAATAACGAACATTGTTAATCCGTATATAATTCAAGATAGAGATCAGTACGAGGCGAATTCAAGTTTTGATATGATGCTGATTTATTTTGATGAGAAAATTTATAGCGTAAATAAAATTACGCCTCCCGCTGAATTTAATATGATTGAGGTCTAAAATGGCAATTTCTTTTTCGGAATTTATTAGCATACAAAGCAGCGCAGTTGCTAGCGCTTCAACGGCAGTAAGAGATCTTGTTCAGAGAACAGTGACGACCAATCCTTTGTTACCTCCAAAATCTTTTGTTAGCTTTGAAAATTTATCAGAAATAGAAAATTATTTTGGATCGACTTCTGAAGAATATTATAGGGGCGAAAAATATTTTGCTTACTTTTTACAGAATCAAGGAAATCCTGACAAAATGCAATTTGAGCGCTGGACAAAAACAGCGACTGCCCCAATGATTTTTTGCATTCAAGATAATGCAACAACATTAGCGGATTGGAATGCTATTTCAACAGGTGCATTTACATTGACGATGGGCGGGTTTACTTTCAGCATGACGGCATTAAGTTTTACCGCTTCAGCTAATTTAGCGGCGGTTGCTACAGTTCTTCAAACAGCAATTCAAGGAAAAACTGGTGGCGGAGCTATGTGGACCGCGGCAACAGTAACCTATAATTCTGTCTATGGTGGCTTCTTATTAACAGGCGGAGCAGTAGGTTCTTATGATGATCCTATTGTTGTAACTACTCCAACCTCTGGAGTAGATATAACGCCTAAGGGTCTTCTTGGATGGATTCCTCAGCAAACTATTGATGCAAGTGGAAATCTTGTCTCAGGCGCTATTTGGGCGCGTGGCTCAGCGGCTGAAACAATTACTGAAAATATGACGCTTACAGATGGCATGTCTACTAATTTTGCATCATTTGTTTGGTGCTGGAATTGCGGCGTTACATTGAGCGAAGCTATCTCTGCGGCAACATTGAATTATACTTGGAACGTTAAATATTTTACCTTATTTGGCTATACATCTTCTACTTATTCGGCATGGCAAGCGGCCTTGGCAGGCTTTGGAGGAACTGGCTTGACAAAGTTTAGCCTACCAACTACTCAGGTAGGAAATTTAACGACAACCAATCCCACAGTAACGGGTCTACAAGACACTAGTTTGCTAAAAGTAGGTCAGCCATTGGCGGGGACTAACATTCCCGTGGGCGCAAAAATTGCGAGCATTCCTTCTGCAACGTCAGTTGTAATGTCAGCTAATGCAACTGCAACATCAAGCGTAACAATTACGTTTACTACCATGCAATTTCCTGAACAGTTTCCAGCAACGCTTGTAGCCTGTGTGGATTATGATGGCACAAGCACTGTTGTTAATTATATGTACAAAAAAGATTCTGGAAATACTGCAAGTGTTGCGACCGATGAAGAATTTAATACTCTTAATGCGCTAAATCTTAATTTCTTTGGCGTTACTCAAACAGCCGGTCAATTGATAAGCTTTTATCAGCCTGGAGTTTTGATGGGCGTAGAAAGTAACGGTGATCTATTAGATATGGGCATCTATGCTAATGAAATCTGGTTTAAAGATCGCCTAGGCGCTAAGTGCATGGATGTCTTTACTGGCAATCCAATTGTGCCTACATCGCCTACTGGAAAGAATATGATTTCCAATGCTATGCAGACGATTATTAATCAGGCGAAAAGAAACGGAACTATTATTGTAGTAGAGCTTATTTCTGATCCTGACTTATTAAAACAATTTCAAGATAAAATTACGGGCTTAACGGGCGACCCTAAGGCTTATCAGGATGTCTTGAACAATGGTTACTGGAAAAATGTGGTAATTCAACCTTACTCAACGAATCCAGTCAAGTACAAAGCAGTACCTACTATTGTGTACACAGGCGCTCACGGCATAAGTAAAGTCGAAGGCAAGAATTTAATCGTTTAATTTTTTTAGAGAATAATTATGGCTATATCAAATATTTCTGCGTTTAATGGGGTTGGTTTTATTACCGCTAGCAATAGCTATATTACTGGCCCGCTCGAGAATTTCTCTGATGACCAGGACGGCATCAATTTAGAAGAAATTGAAATTGCAGCCGTTGCAAAAACAGTTAATGGTGAAATGTTATCGTGGGCCAAAGCAGGCACTACGATTTACAACGTTACTATAACAGTATGGCCCGGAAGCCCAAGCGATCTATTGCTAGGCGCAATATTATCGGCCAATACCGCTACGTTTGGAAGCCAGCCAGCTTACGATGCCATTACGCTTGTAATGAGCTTCCCTAATAAGGTTCCCAGCACCTACACAGACGGAGTTATGGTCAAGGCATCCCCTTCATATAGCTCTAGCAGTGAAGGCCGTATTAAGACAAAAACATACACATTCGCATTTAATGAATATGATGGAGTTTAATAATGGAAGATAATAAACAATTTACTATTAACATAGGCGACAAAGAAGTTATTATTCACAAGTACCCGACAATGGGTGGCCTTGAAATAATGATTAAGTTTGGAACTTGCTTTTTGCCTAATTCAAATTATGAAAAATTTGAAGAGTGCGTTATTTTGCTCATGAAACATGTGGGCTTGATATTGCATAATGGCGTTGAAACTAGAATTATGTCAAAAGAAATGATCGACAAGTATTTTACTATGGAAGAAGTGGTGAGCATTCTGCATAAATCATTAGATTTTAATTCGGAATGGTTTTCTAACTCAATTGTAATTTCCTACTTTAAAAAGGCAATGGAAAGAGTTAAAGGTTTACTACCTTCTTGGATTGAGAAATTTATCCCTTTTGTTTTCCAAATAATCGAAAAAACTAAGCAATCAAAGGAAGCCAAAGAGCATGTTGATTCATAAGAAAAAGATAAAAATTAATGAGAAATCATTCATCATTTCTATGATACCCGCTTACTATGCGCTTAAATTGATACCAAAGTTTCAGGAGATCATTGAAAACCCTCCTGAAGATTACGATCAAGTTAAGGATTTTTTATTTGGTCTTTTATCGTATTGTAGGTTAGTTAATAATTCAAAGCTGATTAGAATAACTCATGAACTTATTGAAGATGAGCTTTCTCCTTATGATCTTCAGCAATTACAAGAAAAACTGATACTTTATAATCAACATTTTTTAGCACTCGGGCGGAGTTAGATTTTCTCGAAAACTACCGCTCTTCGTTTTACTCCGAGAGCTTTAGGAATATTCATCCGTTTATTGGGGCGGTTATTTCAGGTGGAAAAGCAACACTTCATGAACTTCAGACGATTTACTCATTGGAGGATATGATGCTATTGTGGGAAATTGAGATAACATCTCGCTATAATGAGAATAGTGCGTCTGAACAAGCAAGTAAAAAAGGTAGATAATGGATTTCCAAACACTATACATCACCTTCAAAACCGACACTAAAGGTGTAAAACAAGGAACTAAAGAAGCCAAGAAGTCTATGGATGAGTTTAAAACCTCTCTAAAAGACGCCGATGGCTATACTGAAAAACTCACCGAATCATTTACTAACCTAGTCAAATCTGTAGCTGGTTTTGTTGCAGCAGGCTTAAGTGCAAGCGCTTTATTTAAAGGTCTTGAAGGTGCAAGGCAGTATACGACCGCACTTGCCTATCAAGCGGATCAAATGGGCCTTAATATAAGCACCCTTCAAGCTTATGATCAGGCATTAGAGCATTTTGGAGGTAAAAAGGGTGAGGCGGCACAAAATATCAAAGGAGTTGCCAAATATTTTGGAACCACCCCAGAATTAATAACTGATGTTGAATTAAGCCAGTTGGCCAATACATTTTCTCACTACAATCAAAAACAAAAGGATACTATTGCAGAGCAATATACTTTTACAGATTCTTTTGCTCAAATGTTAACTATAGGAGGCCCCGCTCTTAAAAAATTACTTGATCATCAAAAAGAATTGGGAGTGGCTACCCATGAAGAGGCACTTAAATTAAAAGAGCTTAACGATAATTTGCTAGATACTAGCAATACGCTTAAAAATAATTTTTTATTAGCTATGATAGAGCTAGCCCCTACAATAAATACTTTCTTAAAAGGCATAACAGAGGGGCTCATAGAGCTCAGAAAGCATCCCGAGCAAACAAAAGCTGCCTTATTGTTAATTGCGGCAGGATTTACTGGTTTAAGCGCCGCATTAGTTCTAGCCAATATAGAATTTGTTGGAATAGCTGCTTCAGTAGCGCTGATTGTTGTTTCAATGGAAAAGTTGATGCCACTTTTTGAAAAATTTAATGCTTTTGAAAATAAGAGAAAGGGATCTGTAGATGCTATTAGCTTGGCTAGTAAAAATGCGATTGGAGGAAAATATACTGCCGACGATATGATTTCTGGGGATATAGATTTAGATAAAAAATCTCCACTATCAAGGTTGCTAGGATTATTTGACAATAATGATGATAAAGTTGATTTATATAATGGATCATCATTAGATTTATATAAATATTCAAATAGCCCAGTAAACAGCCAAACTTCCGGCGCAATAGCAAATAATAGCAATCAAACTCAAATGAATAATGATCAAAGTTTTAGAATGAATAATGTTACCGTAGTCACTCAAGCTCCTGATGCGCAAAAGATGTTTTCAGATTTAATAGATAAAAGATTTATGAGTCAATTATGGAAGTCAACGCATACTTTTAGATCTGGAGAGGTAATATAATGGCTGGTATAACTGACTTAGCTAATGAAATTATAGGCGGAAGACGCCCTAGGCAAAATCAAGTTAGAGTTTGTGATTCTGATTTTAACCCTATTATTAATACATTAGGAATATTGGATTTTCAAGATAATTTACACAGCAGAATAATGTATCATCCCGTTGAGGATGGCTCAATAATTGCAGATCATGACGTCATTCAGCCATTAGAAATAAAGCTTAGCTGCAAATTAGTAAATATTGATTATCAATCTGTTTATTTTAAAATTTACGATGCTTTTTATGATAAGACAAAGCTTATAGTTCAGTCGAAAGTAAACTCCTATACAGACATGTATATAACTGCTTTGCCGACCAAGCAATATGCTGATAATTATTCAGGAATTGATATTCAGATAACATTTCAGCAAGCACTATTTACTCAGCCAAAATATGGAATTACACCTAAAAATCCTGCTAACTCTAATACAGTGCCAACTGGCATTAAACAAGGAACTCCTGCTAATGATGATCAGATAACTAAAGCTACAGCGTCAGTAAGCACGCTTGCTCCAAAGGTGGCATAATATGCAAGTAATCGCACTTCAAAGAATCGCTAACCAAGAAATAAATACTATTCTTGATGATAATACTTATGAAATTCGCATTCATGATACTCGATATAATGCATCGCTTGGCACCGATATAATGGCGGTAGACATCATTAGAAACAATGAGATGATTATTCAGGGCGTTCGGGCGTGTACTGGATGCCCATTAATTCCTTTTTTGAATTTATGTGATGGCAATTTTGTTATTGTTACAGAAAATGATCAATACCCTAATTGGCGCTTGTTTGGAGTCAATCAGTTTTTAGTTTACATGTCTCAAGCGGAGATGGAGGCATCATTTAGTGGCTAGCGGTTTTGATTTAAGAAAAATTAAAGTTACGATTGACCTTGGAACAGATATCTTAGTATTTGAGGAGCCTTTAGCAATTACTGTAGCAGGCACAAACTACGCAAACTCATTGCAGAATGAGGCCGAAATTATCATTGAAAATTTAAGCGCTAGTGTTCAGAACTATATTTTAACTGGAGTTACTCCGTTTAATAAAAATTATCTTCCGAAAAGTGTGCGCGTTGAAGCAGGAAGAGAAAAATATGGAACCTCGGTTGTTTATGAGGGAAATGTAGTTGAGGGAACGTGCTCTGATCCACCAGATATTGGCGTATCATTAAAATGCTTAACAGGTAATTATGCTTTAGGTAACCTGGTCAATAGAAGCATGGGCGGAACGGTATCTCTTAAGGTTATTGCTCAACAAATTGCTAATGACAATGCAGTTGTTTTAAAATTTGACGCAGAAAATAGGAATTTACCCGGCTATTCTTTTAGTGGACCAGCGCTTGACCAAGTTTATGCTATGAACAATTTTGGTGGTATTGATGCCTTTATTGACGATGGGGTTTTGTATGTTAAGGACGGCCTGGTTCAAACAAGAGGTCAGGTTATAACGCAAATTAATAAAGATACCGGAATGATTGGCATACCTCAGCTTACCGAGGAAGGTGTTAAAATTAAGTTTTTATTTGATCCCAAGGTAAAACTGGGCGCTGGCATTGTATTGACGACCGTACAATATCCTGAGCTCAATGGCGAGTATGTTATTTATAGGCTTGGATTCCAATTAACAACGCGTGAAAATCCTTTTTACTATATTGCAGACTGCAAAAGAGCGAGTTACAAATAATGTCAGCAGAATTTAATAAAAATTTTCCCTATAGGAACCCCGCAAATGACGATGATCTTACTGGTATTTTACAGCAGTCATTTATGTACTTCATGAAAAAATGCGATGGCGTATTACCCGGAAAGGTGTTGGCTTATGATAGGGAAAGCAATACCGCTCAAATCCAGGTTATGATCAATAAAGTCGGTACAAGCGGTGAAATAATTCCAGGAAAGCAATTGCCTAATATTCCCGTTATGACTATGGGTGGTGGTAATTTCGTGATGAATTTCGCTCTTAAAGCAGGTGATCTTGGCTACGTAGTTGCCATGGACAGAAATATATCTGCGTTTTTAAAGTCATTGAAGGCAGCCAGCCCTCCGGTCTACACGATAAAAGATTATACAAGTAGTGTTTTTATTCCAACAGTAATTCGAGGCTATACAATATCTTCTGAAGATGACGATTCTTTGGTTATCCAGAATCTTAGTGGCTCTGTTAAATTTTCATTAAGCGATGAAAGAATAAAAATATCTGCGCCTGAAGTCATTATTGAAGGTCAAACAGAATCTACTATTAACTTTATTAATCCCGAAGGCGGAAACCTTTACGTTAAAGGCAATATTCAAGCTGAAGGATCAATAACGCCGGATGTACCTCCTCCACCATAATAATTTAAAAAGGAAATAAAATGGCAAAAACCTTAGCGACCAACACGAACAATGATATAGAAGGAGTAGCCCCTTATGACCTCTATTTGGATAAAAACGGCAATATCGCAATGGCTTATGATCAAGACGCTATATTGCAAGCCTGCGCTCAAGCCGCGCGTACTATTCTTGGTGAATTGATATTTAATACCAATGCAGGAAACCCTTATTTTGAATCTTTATGGAATGGGGTTGTTGATTTACAAACGTTTTCAGCATCTCTTCGAAAGTCATTCTTATCAGTAGGTGGGGGTGGTTTAGTGACAAATGTCAGCGATTTAACGACAAATTATGTAAAAAATGTGTTTAGTTATTCAGTGACTATTACTACAATCTATGGGACCTCAGCTATTGCTGATGAACTATTAAGAAATGAGAGTTTAAATGGCTAATGTCTATGATTACATAACAGAAGATGGCGTGATTGTTCCTGATGCAGGTGTAATTCGTGAAGAAGTAACCGATGAATATTTAGATGAGTTTGGAAGCGATCTTGTTGTCGATAGCACAACCCCAACCGCTCAGGCTATTTTAATTAATGCCGAGACTTCGGCAAGAATTGCAGTGGCTGATAATAATGCTCAATTAGCCAATCAAATAAATCCTAATCAGGCTGGAGGTGTTTTTCTTGATGCGCTAATGGCTCTTCTTGGCTCATATTCTATTGCCGGATATCCAACGACCGTATTAAATGTCGTTGTTACAGGCGCTCCTGGAGCTGTCATTGAAATTGGGTCTCAGGTTCAAAACACACAAAATAACGCTATATTTTATAATACTGAACAGCTAATTATTCCCGATAGCGGAACGATTACGAATGCAATATTTAAATGCACCGAAAACGGACCTATATCATGTAATGTTGGCGCATTAACTCAAATACTGAGCAACTATGACGCATGGGAAACTGTGACTAATCCTCAGGCTGGAACACCTGGGCAGCTTTCTTTATCTGACGCTCAGAAAAAGAATTTAAGAAAACAGACTGTTGCTGCAAACTCTTCTGGATCAGCAAAGGCATTAATTTCTGGGCTTTTATTAATTCCAGGGGTAACTAGCTTAAAGTTAATTGAGAATTATTATTCTACTACTATGGTTATTCAAGGCGTAACAATGGTAAAAAATTCATTGTATGCCTGCGTCGCTGGCTCAGCAACGAATCAAGAGATTGGAGAGGGTCTGACTTCCATTAAAAACTTTGGATGCGCTTATAATAATGGCTATGGCATTCAAGAGAGCGTTGTAATTACTGATCCCTATAGTTTACAACCTATTACTGTATTGTTTGATAGGCCCTCTCAAATCACGATTAATGTTCGAATTACCATAGGAACTTATGCAACTGTTGTCGATGTTATTGATAATGTTAAGCAGGCGGTAGTTTCTTACGCTAACGGCGAGATGCCCAATCAGCCAGGTTTTGTCGTTGGCGCTTCAGTTTCTCCTTATGAGATTGCTGGAGCGGTAATGTATTTCGTGCAAGGCGTATTTGTTAAGCAAGTTGAAGTGGCAGTACAAGGCATGTCATTTCAGGGTGATATCTCCACAGGATCGCCTATTATAGTTGGAATCCCTAGTACAACAGGATTGGCCAGTGGGCAGGTTATTTCTGGGGAAGGAATACCTGACGGTGTAACGATTATAAGTACCGCTACGCCGAATCAAATAACTATCAGCGCCAATGCAACCGAGACTATTGTTAACAATGTTTTAACTTCCACAAAAGCGCTTGTTTATCAAGGCACTGAAGTTCCAATGAGTATTTGGCAGCAAGCTTACACAAATATTAATCTTGTGCAGGTTGTTTCGTCATGAGAATACAGCAGTTTGATTATGTCGTTGATTTATTACAAGCGCTTGTTTGGCAGTATAATAAATCAACCCATATCGTCGGACTTATTCAAAAAAAACAAGCATGGTATTCGATTAATCAATCTAAATTTTGGAAAGACTGGTTTGATGATACTTTCAATCTATTAACAGCGGATAATTTCGGACTATCTGTTTGGTCAAAAATATTAGACGTGCCTTATTATGTCGCGGATGTTAACCCTGAGAATGTTGAGGTATTTGGATTTAATGCGTTTGTCGGCGAGTCAACGACTGAAATGGATAACTCAAATCAGAATTTTGAGCAAGGAAACTTTGCGCATGAAGAGCCCGCTATTGTCTTAACCACAGAAGAACAGCGGTTTTTTCTAAGATTGATATTTTTTAAATACTCTACTCGGGCAGCCGTTACAGGCGTGAATGAATTTTTAGATTACCTAGTATCAACATCCGATATTGGCTACAGCGGTAAAATCTATGCACTTGATGGGCTTGACATGTCGATGACGTATGTTTTTTCATTCCCGACATTTTCGGAAAGTCTACTACAGGCCATTAAAGACAATGATGCCTTTCCACGCCCAACAGGAGTATTGATTGATTACTACCTAGAAACAGATTCATTCTTCGGCTTTGGCGAAGATAACCAGAACTTTAACAATGGCAACTTTGCCCCAGACGAAGATTAACAGGAGAAAATAAAATGACACAAACCTATATCCCGATTCCTTTTGGCCAAGATGCTGACGATTTAGCCGACATCCCCTTTGAAACAGTAGACGATGGCTCGGTTAGCTATCAGCAAGGTTTTGGCCCGCGTTATCAGTTGAAGTTGCGAGTAAATCCGTCAGCACTTCCTTTTCCTCGCGGCCAATTTAATCAGCTTATGTTAACGATGACTCAAAACCAACAATCTTGGATGCAATATGGCTTAACTTTATGGACTGCCGCTGCCGATAATTTAGGCGTTGCATTGGCTTATCCTATTAATGCTATCGTTTATTACAATGCTCAGATTTATAGAAATACTGTGGCGGGAAATGTCGCCACTCCAGGCACGGATGACACGTGGGTGATTGGAGCTGAATCTTCTTTAGTCGGAAGCTCCATGATATGGAATAGCATTGAAAATCCAGTTGGTCGATGGTTCGAAGAAGATGGAAGTGCTATCAGCCGTACAACTTATGGCGCTTTGTATAATGTTATTTGCCCCGTTAAAGTGGGAGACACAGCAAACACGAGCGATATGATTACAGGGCTGACCAATGCTTTACGAATAAAAATTGGTTCAAAAGTTGAGGCTGCTGGAATTACAGCGGGATCAACCGTCATTGCCGTTCCTAACGATACCAGTGTTCAGATATCTATCGCTGCGACTGCTACTGCAACCGATATCAATATTAGATTCTTTACCTGGGGCAATGGAGATGGATCAACAACATTCAATATTCCAAAGAAATCTGAACATTATTTGGCTTTTGCAGGTGGCACAGGTATTACCTATGATGGAAATACTTACAATAGAGTAGGTCAAACATTAGGCGCGGCTACTTATCAAATAGTTAAAGATAACTTGCCTGAGCATACTCATAACCCCTATGCAGGCTCAGGGACCTTTATCGGATCAAATTTATCGGGAACAGTTGAATATTCTACTGGAGGAGCAAGGCTTTCTTATGATCCAGTTACCGGAGGAATCACAGGCGGAACAACTAACGATCCTATTCCTACCGTTCCCCCTGGCGTAATGGTTAGATCTTTTATTCGCTACTAGTCTTTGTACATTCAGCCTCATTCTTTGGGGCTGAAATTTCCTTATACAGATCGATGTTAAGCTGCTCTAACTGCTCTAAAACGTTTTTCTTTAATGAATCTGAAAAGAAGTAAAGATCATTTAGAATATACATCCTGCTTACATGATCTTCTGGCTCTATTTTATCAAGCAATGAGGATATGTGTTTTTCAAATTTTTTAAGTGTTTTATAGTACTGATCTAAAATTTCTTTATTCATGATTTTTCCGTTATGTTTAAATTTGTGATATGTTATAGCATAAATTTTAGAGGAAAGTTAGATGGCGAAATTAAAAGTTTCTGAGGCTCAAGTTTTAAAGCTGGTAAAGCAAGAGGCTAATATGATGGGGATCATGCTTGAGCGAGTTAATTCTGGTGCAATGCTCAATCCCAAGGGTCGATATGTTAAGTTTGGATGGGGCGAAAAATCACCTGATTTATTAGGCGGAAGGTCAATAATTATTACTCAAGATATGGTCGGGAAAACTATGCTTCAGTTGGTGGCTCGTGAAGTAAAGCACGGCAATTGGAAGTATAAAGGTACTGAGCATGAGAAAGGGCAGAAAGCCGTGCTCGATAAAATAAATGAAATGGGAGGAGACGCTTGCTTTGTTACGGACGTGGGCTCTTTTCGTAAATAGGTTTTGCATCTTCTACAGGCGCTTTATTTTTAAATGAGCACTTTATTATTGAATTTACTACAGTGCTTACAATCGATTGAATAATAAACTTAAGCATAAGCTACTCTGGTTTTTTATTTAAAAGCAATTCATCTTTTCGAGCAGACGAGAAGTTGCTCGAAAAGTAGTAATTGAAAGCATCCCTGAACGTTGAAAGAATAACCCCAGTAGCAGTATAGAATATGTCTTTGTTTTCTTCTGGTATATGATTATGTGCTAACAAATACACCACATAAAACATAACCAATGTAATAACAAAGGTCATCGTAGACTGCATTCTAGTTTTAATTTTTGATTCCTCCGAAGAGGTGAATTCTGTCTTTTTCATGGTTCACCGAAAAACTCCCTTTATTGGCATTCTATAATACCAGGTTTTTATCATAAATTATTATAAATCAAGCTATTTAAACAAACAATGAGACATGTCTCACGTATGACATGGATCATATCTCACATTCATTAAAGATAGATATACCTTTATTTTCTTTGCATATCAATATGCTTTCTATATTCTGAAAAAGCCCTCTTGAAGGCCATAAAAGAATTAATGCAAGCACCATTTTTTGTCAAATGATTGGTTATCTCTTTCTTATCGTTTGTTTTCTGTGGAAATCTAGGGTCATTAATGACGCGAAGTGAAAACTCACCAATAGGATCGTCCCGTTTTCTCTGAAGATAAATCCAATCAAAAAAAGTAATTCTCTTTATTCTTTTTCTCTTTGTTGGCTTGTCGTCATTATTAACTGCAATATCTCCATGACTAAAAATTGACGACTCATCTATGGTTTCAATCAATGCTCCCTCGCTATTTCTTTGAATTTTGGTTAAAAATTTCTCATAGCTTAATGGTACTTTACCAACATACTTTCTTCTATACCACCACCGAATATTTTTAATATTTAGGTTGGTGAAATCACCGTCTATATACTCGTAGCTTATATTTTTATGAATATCTCCCTGAAAATAAGTTACTATCTGTAAAATAGTCACCATTTGATTTTTTCCGTTAATCTTGCATCTTCTGTGGCTGTTTTCTTTTTCTGATCTTGCAGAATCTTTCTTTTTTAAAATAAATTGCTTAACAGTTTCTTTTTGAATCAAATCGTAAACCCTACCATTTTCATTAATGGCATAATTTGAAAACCCAGGTATTCTCTTAAATTCACTCATTTTAACTTCTTACAATAACCAAAAGATAATACCCATCGTGATCCTTCTGTTATTTCATAGACTTTGTGGGATAAATCAGATCTGAAGATATTAAGATATTTGCTTTTAAAAATAGACCCAAGGCATCCAAACCCACCTCCCTTCTTTGCTCGTTTAAGGGTTATATTGCATCTGTAGTGATTATAACCATCTACATCATCACTATGCTCATTAATATAAGATCCCATGGGGTAATGTATTAAGTAAGAATCTACGGCTATTGGCCATTTAATGGCGAACAGCTTCATGATGCGATAGCCAGTCTTTTGTCGTCCTTCTTTCCATTTAAACATTTTTAACCACCCTATTTTTATGCGAATTTTCTATCTTAACAAATCTCTCGGCTTGGTCTAAAAGAAATTCACCATAAGAAAACTCCCAAGAATCATAAATATCAAATTCAGTTAAATCTAATATTTTTAGATAACTAGTCAACATTGATTTTATGTCTTTATCAATATCAAGTTCATTTATTTTTTTCAATGCGTCTCTAACACAGCTATCAAAGCAATCGAATTCTGCTGACATTACGACATCACCCTATTCATTACAAAAACCATAAATATCCACCTCGTCCATACCATACTTTATGCAATTAACTTTATCATGTAAGACATATTTTCCTGTATCAAGGCACATTCCACCAGCTAGCCATCCATCATGTAAAATACAATCTAAGTCTACACGCCTCCATGTTTCAAATGGAACATCACAATCTCTTGATTTTATATATTTTACAACTGGGGTCACGACATCACCCTATTTAACCAACCCTTTAAGCTTCCATTTTGTTTTTTGTCTTCGTTGCATATATCTAGGCAATAAGTTGTCATATATTTCTTGAATACAATCATTCTCGCCTCGTTTCTAAAATTAAGATTCGATTCTTCATTAATCAAAGAAATGGTTTTTTGGCCAATTATTCCATCGTGGTTTAGTCTAAATTTGTCATAATCTATATAATCCATAGAATCTTCAAATTTCAAAATTTTATTTATTGCTCTCTGTATTCTAATATTAACCGGGTGCTGTCCAAATAAAACAGAAAGATCGAATAATTTTTCCGCCATCCATTGATCGTTAATCTCACCATATCGGTTTGCTGACCAGAAGTACTCTCTGTACATAGATTTAGCCTGATCCAGCGTTAATCCTGATATAATATTCTTGCTTGGCTCATTAAAAAAAGTACCCAGCGCTCTTAAGAGCTTATCTTTATCTTTTTCAAAACATAATTTTAAGAATGATAATGAGATTCCGTACTTTGTTGCTCCGCCTCTGTCATCTTTAGTTTCTGTGTACTTATCTAAACCTTCGTTGTGAAGGGTTTTTTTAAGTGCTATTTCAAAGTCCGACATACTTCCACCTTATTACATATTTTAAATCAACGTGAAACCTATTATCACTTAAGTTATTTGGTTGATAACCACAATTACAGTTCTTGCAAAAATAATCTACAGAACTATGTGAATCATGCTCTAAACATGCTACAAAATAACAAAAACTATCAAAATCTGTTATTTCAATAATAACCGGAACTTCATAATCAGGCCAGGTTTCTATGTCTTCTTGATCAAACATTACCCATTCAAAGTCTGCCATTATTAATCCTATTTATATTGGTCATATTTCACCATTCTTTGGCATTTATAAATTCTCGAAAACAGATCAATGCCATTTGCCGATGAATTTTCATCTCCAGTTTTTTCGAATACGTTTTCATAGGGCTGATACTCTTTTAATAACAATTCGTTTTCTTTAATGTCAAGGTCATTAAAACTAAGAGCGCAAATTAATTTAACGGCTAATATTTTACTCATATTTTACCATCATTAATTTGTGACACATAAGTCCATCTCCGTGCTCAAGAGATTCTTTTTTAAAAGTTTCCCATCCATCGGCGATAAAGTCTTTTTCGTTTCTGTCCATATAGTCAATGGTTGAGTGCCAGCTTACAGAAAAATCAATTAGTCTTTTTTCTTTATTATCTTTGGCTTCTTCTTCATAAATTCCCCAGTCATCTCTAAGACACATATTTGATCCTTCGAACCAATGGGTGACTGCTTTAACTGCTATACAAGACCAACATAAAAGATTGTCTGAATTTATTGATAAATAACATCCGACCATTCGTCCCTCGCAATACGCTTTATTACCTTTTTTCAATAAAGGCAGTATCTCTTCAAATTTCATAACCGTTCCTTAAGTTTTTTTCTAATATTTTCTAAATTAGTCTGATTGCTAAAATTACCGTCTCTGTAGATTTCCTGTAATGATCCTGTTTTTTCAACTTCCCAGGAGCATCCATTAACAAGTATAAATTCTTTATTTTCTGGCAAAATTCCAACACCTAATAACCCAGTGGCGCTCTTCTTCATGCCATCATCCGTAATAGGATCTTTGAAAATATTATGACCTTGGCCGTTTATTTCGACATAAGTTGATTTCATGGCAAAGCCAAAGGTATCTCGGGTATTCATCTGATATGTGAATGAACCTATTCCAAAAATAATATTCGTTGACGCGAAACCTTTCGCTTGTAAGCGTTGACAAATATCTTCGGCTACTTCAAGCGTAATAGAATCACCGTAGATAGCTCCAATGTGTGGATCAAGAACCTTATAGCCTTGTGAATTTACTGTTCCTCCGAATATGTCCCACAGTAGCTCTATGACACCTTTTTCTTTGTTGTTCAAATAATATTCTTCTTCAGAAATGCGAATTCCTTCAATATGATAATATTGTTTATCGTAACGATTCCATTCAATCTCAGCATTCAATTTATAAAACTTGTCCCCAATTTTAGATATGCAATCATATTCATCGTCACCCTGTTCGCCATGCTCCTGCATATCATGAATATTCTGCTCAAATTTGTCTTTTGCTTTTTTAAGATTTTCATATTTCAATACTGAATCGCCACAAATAATATCCGTTGGTTTGCCACTATCAGGACGAATCACAATCTTACCGTCGCGTGCCATAATCTCATTACGTAAGATAGGAAGATACTCAGTGAGCACTTTCCACAAATCCCACGTGTCAGATACGATTGATAGTATTCCCGTTGGGTAAGTTGAGAGCAAACGTCTAAAAGTTTCAAGCTCATCTTCTTTGCCGCCCGCACACATTACGCTATGCTCGGTTGCATTAACGCTGCCAGCGATAAATGGATCTTCTTTTGAACCTATCATTCCATAAAACTGCCTAGCACCCCAAATAGCAGGCAAGCTATCCGTTCCTTTGAAAGATGTTAAATGGCCTAGACCAGAGAAAACCGCACAGTCAATTCCACTTAATCCTCTCATAGAAAAATCATGAGCCTGAAAATCAACAAAATCTACATTCTCTTTGTCAGTTTTTAAAGCCCATTCAGTTAATAGCTTTTTGTACTGAAAGGCGATTGTTGCTGAGGTCAAAGGCTTCCAAAGTAAATTGCTTATTAAAGTTTCTAAGTAGTTTGTCACCCAGAAAAAATCAGGATGCGTATTATAAATCGTTAATACAGGAACCTTCATGGGAACCAAGGAACCCTCTTCAATTGTCTTAACACAAATAGGAAGATAGCCAAGATCATGAAGCGCTTCAAAATGAGAAACATCGTAGTCAGTATTTAGGTAAAGCGACAGTTCACGCTTCATTTCGCCACAAACTTCTTCTTTTGGTTTTTTGAAAAAGTCATTAACGAATATTTGATCTATGAATTTAAACACTGCCTGCATACCAAAAGAAACGACATGATCGTATCCTTTAGGCGCGTACTTATTGCTGCGTGGCGTAAAATTGGAATAAACCAACGTAGTGCCTTCAGGATATTGTTTATGATGGCCTGTTTTATAGGCGTCAGTTAATAATAGTGGGTTCATTTTTATTCCTTATTCTCAATAATTTTATTAAATATTAAATTTCGTTCATTTTCCGAAAAAAATCTATGTGGATGGCAATAATCAATCCCTTTGATATTTATATGCAAATATTCTAACCCAGTCTTATATATACTTATTATTTCTTGTATTTTTATTGCACTAAAATCTCCTTGAACAAGAAATCCATTTTTAATTTTTATTTCTGATTGCCCAATTTCGAAAAGTTCAGTACACATTTTTATTCCTTAATTAAAATGGCATTTGGAGGCCAAGAAATTCAATATAATCATCATTGAATTTATCTCGTAAATATTCGTAAGAGTCATAATTGGCTATATATATCTTTGATATACCGCTTGCTTTTAATGTCTCTAAACCACGGGATAAAAATCCATGCGCTACTAAAAGTTCTATTTTAATATCATGACCGAATCTTTCTTTTAATTTTTCAGAGCATTCTACAAAGGATCTTCCCCCATCGCATATATCATCACATATTAAAAATGATTCATTTATATCAAACTCAGAAACACCATCAGGAAGACTTTCGCAAGTTATTTCAGATTTTATACCATTTTCTGACCTAATTTTCTCAAGCATTATATGAGGAACTGAGTCATTAACATTAAAATGTCTTGGGGCATTTTTATCAGGAAAAACAATTATTTTGTTATTATTAATTTCAATAAATTCATTGTAAATTCTTTCGTCGCCATCATGAGGAATTGGAAAGTTATGAAGGCACATTGTTTCTATTGATTCAAACTGATTAAACAAAGTTCTAACAATCCTTTGGGCAGGTATTCCTTGTCCTAAATTAAAAGCTCTATCCTGCCTTGAATAAGGAAGATATTTGCAAATCAAAGTCAATTCAACTAGCCCAAATACTTGACGTATGCAATCTGCCTTAAGCAAAGGAATCATAATATCTGGCTCTTTAAACCAGTTCCAAATAACTTCAGTGTTTAAATTTTTGCAGTCGATTAGGCGAACATCCCACTCGCCACTATCAAACTGTTGAATTTCGAATCCATCTTTTGATATAAATTTTTCAGTTCTCATAATTCGCAAACCTTTTTAATTAGTTGAAACCCTGTTTTTTCATTAAAAATTTCTTCTTGAACGGCATACCCAATAGAATTGATAATATTTCGTTTTTCATAAAAAGAAAAATTACTTTCAACTATGGGATCGTTTAATTTCTCAACAAAGGTCTTTAATGAATTTGCAACACATAAAGATTCAAGCCTATCCTGCTCTTTAAATGACGCTATCATATTTCCTAGATAAGTTAATATCTGTTTTTTCATAATAACTCGCCAGTAGCCGGATCAACTGCAAGTTTTGATTTTATAGAAGGCATAACGGGTGTTATTAACACTTTTTCTTCTTTTTTAAGGGAGTGATACCATGATTTTAGAGCGTCATGACCATCGAATACTTTTGCATTTCCTTCCATCTCAAGCTGTTCAAAAGATTTAATCTTGGGAGTATTGTCAACTTCTTCAAAAGAAGCGTCCAAAACTGCGTTGCCACTAGGTGCTTTTGAATAATCCTCTGCTTCTGATTGCTCAGTAAGTCCAGCCAGTTTCTCAGGAAATGCTTTTTTAAGAGCGTGCCCTTCGGCTCTAACAGCCAGCATGTGCCTTTTCATTTTAGCCCAATTAGGATTGGAGTTTGCAAATTCTTTGTAATAAAGAATAGAAGAGAACTCTACAATTTGACCCTGTACCAATTTCTTAACAACAATTTTACAAGAAACTGGAGTTACTCCATCTGATTCCATATCGAAAATAGGATCAGAGGTGCCCATGTGAAGTCCAGTTTCTGCTGCCAATGATCTAAAGCCGTCAATAGAAACGCAAGATGCAAGCCTTCCTTGAAGTTTCAAGAAATAGATTTGTTTTGCTAGAGGATTTAATCCGCGAGATAAGGCCATCGCCATAGAAATCTTGAACTCATCATCACTAAGATCTTTGCACATTGAGTTTTTAATAAGCTGTAGATTTTCTTCTGTGTGCCATTCTGCTAAAGCCATATTTGATTTTACTAATTCTGACATTTTACTTTCCCCTTTTATTAAGTTAAGTAAATTATACCCCTATCAGTAAGTATGTCAACTATTTTATGATGAATTTTACGATATTTTCAATGGCTGCCATTTATTCCCAATAAAATTACCCTTGAATTTCTCATCAAGAATCATCCATCCTTTATCGCATTGATTGCAATGTGCGAAATGAAAAGTAATGTTTAAATCAGAAATGCACTCAGGACTTATACAAACCCAGGAGCTTGTTTTGCATAATAGGCACTGGGCGCTCTCAAGACGGGCGCACTTAGTATTTCTTACATCAAATATACAGTGCATAGAAATGATATCTTCTGGAGATTCTTTAATCATAATTAACGAGGCCAATTACCTTTTTGCACATAGCAAGATCAAACATCCCAATGTGACATTCGCTAAATTTTATTCCTAGCTCGTTAGCAAGCCACGCATATGCCGATGATCTAGTCTTTCGGCCAGATTTCCACATAGGGTCAAACTTAGCATGAGCGTCACTTTTTGCCTTACGAAGCTCAGCATTGGCTAATATTCCAAGAGGAGCATTATTTTTACTGCTTTTATGACATCCCACATAAGCATCGCAAGGCTTGCATGACCAGAATTTTAAGCTATGAAGATCTTTCCTACTAGGGTAGATTTCCTTGCCACTAACAAGCTTCGCTTCATTTTTGCAGTAGTCGCATTTCATGTTAAAAGCAGTGATAATCATCCATAAATCCTTATAGTGAATCAAAATCAAATTCATCAACGCCAGGTTTGTCACCTTCATTGGCAAGCTTGTAGCTTTTAAATTCTGAATTTGAATATTGCTTAACAATCTCTTTAGGAATCCCTGCTTTAATTGCCTGAAGAGGAGTAATCAATTCAAGCTTCGCAGGTTTTGCAACAATAACATTATAAGCACTCGCAAGCTTAATAACGTCATTATCTTTAAGGGTCCATTTAACTCGACTAAATTGAGGCACAACTTTAAACCCCGAAACTTCTTTTCCTTCCCGAATAGATTCTATAGCTTTATTTTCAAGATCTTCTAAGCGCATTTTAAGCGTGCTTATGGCCTCTTTGGTTTCTAATATTTCTTCAGAAATACTTTTTTCACGCAAATGGTGAATTTTTTCTTCTTGAGGAATAGTAGATAGCTCTACTGCTGAATTTGATGTTACCATTTTTATATCTCCTTTATTGTCAATAAATGCGTAATTAGTATTAATCGAATGTTGCTCAGTATCATATTTAATCGAATTGTCATGGCCTTGTATCATATAGCAATTAGACAAATCAGCATCTAATGGCTTTAATTTAACTTTAAAAAACTTGGATTTTTCATTCAAGGGCGTTGTTAACATCTTTATTAAACACCTTCTGCCCACTGGCTTGATATATCCATCTCGCTATGATTTTTATCTTTATATTCTTCTTTTAGAATATCTTTGCATTTTCTCATAGCTTTATGAGCAGTATCAGCATCTACGATCATATCGTGACGACATTCAACGTACGTAGTTACTTTATACTTTTTCATAAACACCCTGTTCTCCAACAACCTTCCTTACTTTATTTTTTTGAGATAAGTTATATAAAGTTGCCGTAACCCAGTTTCTTTTCTTTTCCATTTTATGCTCTCTATTAAGTCCAACTAGGATCTGATCAATAGAAAGTTTTTGTTTTTTCAAGAATAAATCCAACAATTTTTTTGTGTCTGGACGTAGGTTATCTAGTTTTAGATGTATTTTACATCCTTCTGTTAAATCACTAGTATCTTCAATATCAAATAATTTAGTCATTTTCTTTTTGTTCCTGTGTTGTTATTGCTGGGTTCCATTCTGATTCTGGAATTTGTAAAAGTGTTGTCACTGAGTCATTAATAAGTTTATCGCTAAATGCAGTGCTAAAAGCATGTAAGCAGACATTAGAGGAAACTTGCTTTATATAAGGCCCAAAAAATTTGGAATTTAAAAGCTTATTATCTTCAACGGAAAGCAGTGTTTCGCTATCTCCATAGTTAAGGACTGAGTTAATATCCTTAACCTCGCTAACAATGGCTGAGTAGTATTTATCTCTTAGTTGGATAAATTCTTCAGATATTTTACCCTCCAAATGCTGTGGAGTATATAAAATATGCAATGACATACAAAGTGCATCACGAATAATTTTTAGATTCTCTTCTGTTATCGACATTTTAAGTTCAATAATTTTTGTCATTTTACTTCCTTAGTTCGTTAATAATTGCATTAGATTTTTTTTTAAACTCTTCACAAATAGACCTAGCCTTACAATACTTGCAGTGCTCTCCTACTTTAAACCTAGGATTATCCGACATTGCCTCATCAATCTTTGATCTAATAGTTCTTTTAGCATTAAGAATACCATCAAAGCTTACTTCGCTAACTCGTATCGGATCTTTTGTTAAAGCTCTGGGTTGAACTATGCTTAGCTTAAAGATCGTGGTGCTTGGAACCACATCGATAAATTTACTTGCATATCCAAGAAGTTGCCAGTTTTTTTCAGCATGAACCACATTATAACCATACTTAAAGTCAAAAATATGAACATATTCTCTTTCTGCATCATAAAATAAAGCATCCGGCGTTCCAGCACATTTAGAGTGTAAGTTGGTAAGGCTTATTTTTTTCTCAATTTTTAGCAAAGACTTTTTATTGCCAAGAGAATCATGAACATGATTATAGTAGGTCATTAATCCAGACCATCCTTCAAGCTGTTTTTCATCGTTAAATAAATCAGCATCAAAAAAATCTAGGCTCAATATCTTAGCCGCATGAACATGGGCATTTGTTCCTTCTATGGCATAAGGACTGTCTTTGTTAGGGATAGGCTTTTCTAAAGCCCATGATCCTGGGCAATTAACTAGTCTATCAAGGCCAGAAGGCCTAACTAAAATATCTTCGCTCACTCTCTTCCTTAAATGCTCCACGTAGAACATAATTGCAACACACTAATCAGTATGTTACCATAAAATTTAATGTCAGTAAATATTTAATTGAGTATATCTTGCGATGATTGTAAAGACCAAAAAATGGGAAAAACCAATTTTTGATGCCGCTTATGAAATGGCAAAAGAAATAGGAGTTAAAAAAACTACAACTTACAAAATTGGGCGTAAGTTAGGAATTTGCAATGCGCAATTTTACGGAGTATTTTACTCAGTTGATACTTTAAAAGATCTGATTTTTAAGAAGGCAGTCGAAGATTTAGAATATTCCATTATCATAGAAGGAATTCTTGATAGAACACTTGTTTTCTCTGGATTATCACCGGAAATCCAAGAAAAGCTTAAAGAAATTTTGTTTGTATGAAAAAAATAGAATTTACCGACTATCAGCTAAAGATTATAATTGATCTAATTGAGCAAGAGATAAATCATTTAACACAAATACCTTTTCACTTTCGAGCTAAGATCTCTAATCTCAGAGAAGTTTCAAAAAAACTGAGCGAAAATCTTAGCTAATTTTATTCAGGCTCCATTAATAACCCATTTATCATGAATTATGCCTTCCATCATTAAAATACTTTAATTATTGAAAAAATAAGTGCCTGTACTTACAGGTAGGGCTTATTTTAAACACTTTTTTTTTACCGTATCATCTAACCTATTGAAATAAGTTTTTATATTTGAGGCAATTTAGATGAGCGCACAATCACAAGCCACTTCTTTTTATTTATCCATGGACCTTACCACGGCTTTAGAATCAGGCGGTGCAACATTAACCACAGAAACAGTTGGAGAAAATACGTTTACTAAAACTATAACAGTGATATATCAGGGTCTTACAAACGCAAACCCTCCTAAACCAGAAAATAATGTTACGTATGTTCAGACTATCTATAATGATGGCACCTCGATTACTGGGTGGTCAAAATTTATCCCTAACAATCCAGCTTAAAAGGTAAAAAAAATGACTTTAAATTATAGTACTTTTCTCTATCTATGCGCTGTTTTTGGGGTAAATCTTAATGGCTCTGGCGGAGGCGGTGGCGGCAGCGGAAGTGGCGGAGGTCAAGCTAGCGTGTTTTTGGCGTCAACAGCTAATCTAACAGGCTACGTGTACGACAATGGAGTAGACGGCGTAGGCGCGACGTTAACCGCTCCATCGAATGGAGTTTTTGACATGGACGGTGTAACGCCGCCTTTGACTAACATACTGTATAAAAACGATACTACCTATGGCGGACATGCAAATGGTATTTATCTTTTAAAAGTCAGCTCAGCGGGAGCACCTGCGGTTCTTGAGCGAGCGACAAATTATGACACAATTGAAAAGATTAACTCCGTCGGCTATATCGTTGTACAACAAGGCACCGTAAATGGTGGAGATGCTTTTTATCTTCAATCACCCGCAGTGGCGATTGGATCATCAAACTTAGCTTACACAAATTTATTTAACGGAACCTTCGGAACGACTCCAGGTCTAACAATTTATCGCGGCCAAACATCATGGGAAGGGCAACTTCCATACAATACAATTGTTTCTTCGGCTTCAATTGTTACATTAACAAGCGTCAGCGCGACTATCCAAAATGTTACTGGGACTATCAATCAAGATATAACAGCACCAGCAGTCACGGGATTGTACGTCGGAAAACAATACTATTTTTCGAACAATAGCACTGCGCTAACTACTCTCTACAGCGTAGGCGGCAGTGTGATTCAGATAATGCAGGCTAAAACTTATGTGCTTTTAACTTGCAACGCAATTGTCGGCACGACAGCGGCACAGTGGAACGTACAATACGGGCCTACTGTTCCCGGTACTGGCGTGAATACTTTTTTAGTTACACCAAGCTCTGCAAATTTACTTGCGGCACTGACGGATGAGACGGGCACAGGTGTTGCAGTATTTAACACTTCTCCGACATTCGTAACAAAAATAACTACGCCGACAATCGATCACACCGGCGCAGTTGACACGATTACAGTTTTTTCTGCTAACTCAGGCACCGCGATAACTATTGATCCCGCTAACGGACCATATCAAAAAATCACGTTGACCGGAAACTGTGTAATCACGCTAGCAGCAATTCCAACAGGCACACAAGACCGTCAATTTAACGTAGAATTAATTCAAGATGCAGTGGGCGGACGAACTGTTTCTTGGGCAAATATAGTATGGTCAACATCTAACAGTTACTCCCCAACGATCGGATCAACTGCATTGCAGTCAACCGTAATTACTATAAATGGTACGGCTACAGGATGGACGGGTTACTCATCAAACGGTTTAGGAATAATAACGGGCTTAACTCCGCCGACAGGCTATGTTGGAGAAGTGTTGAAAGCTCTAGTGCCCTTCGCCTCTGCTGTTTCCTTGCCGACTGCGACAGTAACGCCCGTTACGACACTTAATTACACAAAAGGGAATTGGGCGGTATCTGCTAATTTAAGTTTTGCAGGAACGACAATCACATCAACGGTTTTAGAAGCGTTTGTAGGAACGGCTTCAGGCACATCAACCGCAGGACAAGATGACGAAACTACGGCATGGGCGACACCTTTTGTTGCTGGAGCAAGCGCTAGGTCAACAGCGGGAATCGTAACATTTACTTTTTCAACAACTTCCGATGGAGCGTTATATCTAAAAGGTAAGCCGACATTTTCTGTTGGCTCATGCGTTGGCTTTGGCTCAATAAAAATGACGAGAATTTCATGAGTATTATATCAGGATGCGTTAACAGAAATTTTACGACCGTATGGGACACTACGAAAACTAGCACCGGGTCTTCGGCTAGCAATCAAATAAAGTTTCCAACAGTCGGCGGCGCTGGAAGTTCTTACAATTGCGTCGTTTCATGGGGCGACGGCACTACATCTACTATTACCACTTTTAATGATGCGGCGTGGACTCACACCTATCCATCGCCAGGTGTTTATACAGTTGTTATTTCTGGTATTTTCTATGGCATTCAATTTGGCTCGGCAAACTCTGATAGATTAAAGTTATTAAATATATTGAGATGGGGCGCATTTAGATTCAATCAACAATCCAGTGCATTCGCTGGATGCGCTAACTTAGTAATATCTGCGCAAGATATTGTTGATATGACCGGCGCTAACAGAATGGATTTATATTTTTCAGGATGCGCATCACTTGTTTCTATACCCAACTTTAACCGATGGAATTTTTTAAATATTATTTCATTCGGTTCATGTTTTTTAGGATGCTCAAATCTTAACATGACTATAAATATCAGGGTTACAGTAAACACAACTATTGATTTAATGTTTCGAGATTGTATTAAGCTCAATTCACCGATTACTATTGATGCCACTTCGTGCTCGTCTTATGCGTCTTTTTTATTGGGATGCACTATTTTTAATAGTGCTGTCGTATTAAATTCAACTACTGTTAATTCAATATCAGCTATGTTTCAAAATTGTCCTGCATTTAATCAGTCGGTCGCTAATCTTGGCACTTTTACGAATGTTACGAATGCAAGCGTTATGTTTTTTAATGCTATTTCGTTTAATCAACCGATCAACTTCAATCTTCCTAATTGCACGGCGATGAATAGCTTTTTAAATGGCGCTACTGCATTTAATAGCTCTATAACATTGACGTTGGCGGCAGTGACATTGATGAACTCATTTTTCTTTAACTGTGTTTCATTCAACCAACCGATTAGTTTTAATACGCCACTTTGCACGACTTTTCTTTCTTTCTTGCAAGGAGCAGTTGCGTTTAACAATACAATTTCTCTTTTAACCAATGCTGCGACAACGTTTACTAGTATGTTCAACGGTGCGACATTGGCAAATCCCGATGTAAGTTTATGGATAATTGCAAATTTAACATCAGCTGCGACTATGTTTACAGGATCCGCGTTTAATATTACGAATTACAATAAATTGCTTGATTCTGTGACGGGCTGGCCATCTCAAGCGGTTAGAAAAAATAACGTTGTGTTTAGCGCTGGAACTGCTCATTACAGCGTGGGGAACCCAACAACTGGAAGAAATATTCTCACATCGGTTAATTTATGGACAATTACGGACGGAGGTAGCCCCTAATGATGTCAGGAGGAATAATTTCAAATTTTACGTTTACAGTAGACACGAGCCTTGGCGCTGGCATTGAAGATAACGATTTGTTCATCTTCCCGGCAATAAGCACTGGATCGTACAACTGCATTGTTGCTTGGGGAGATGGTACGTCATCAACTATCACTACGTATAATGATCCGCAATGGGAGCACATATACCCAGAGCCAGGCGTCTATACGATAGTAATTTCAGGAAAAGTTAACGGACTTTTATTTAACGCCACGGGTAATTTTTTGAAAATTATAGAAATTTCTCGATGGGGAAGTTTTAAGCCGGTCACTGGCACAGGAGTATTCCGAGGATGCTCAAACCTAGAAATAACGGCTACGGATATTTTAGATTTAAGTTTAACTACGAGCATGACCCAGTTTTTTTTCGGCTGCGCATCGCTCACAACAATCCCCAGCTTAAATCAGTGGAATTTTCGTAACGTTACGAGTATTGGAAACTTTTTAGGCGGTAGCTGCGTATTATTTAATATGCCGATCAACATTCAAGCTCCACTTGCAACTTCCATAGGATCATTTTTAGATGGAGCTACAAGCTTTAACTCTCCGGTTACTATCAACGCTCCGCTAAGTAACTCGTATGCCAGTATGTTTAGAAACACTGCCATGAATAGCGCGATAAATTTAAACTCAACAGTAATGCTTAGATGTGACGGCATGTTTCAAAACACTCCGTTTAATCAGCCACTAACAAATTTTGGAACAACGACATTATGCACGCGTTTTGATTTAATGTTTTCAGGCGCCGCGTCTTTTGATCAAGATGTTAGCTTTTTAAGTATTTCAGCATTAGTTAATGCGGCAAACATGATGACAGGCTCCGCGTTTTCAATTACAAATTATAACAAACTTTTAGACATAACAACCGGCTGGCCTTCGCAGGCAACAGTGCAAAACGGCGTTACGTTTAGCGCAGGCAGCGCCCATTATTCAGGGGCTAATGCTATCGCAGGCCGAGACGCTTTAATTCAAAAATTCTGGTTTATTACTGACGCGGGGACGCCATAATGCACGAAATCAACTATCCACTTGTAACTACGTATTTTATTGCGTACACGGTGGTCAATGAAAACGAAACTATTTACGCTAATGGAAAAGTAGACCCGGACCAGTGTATGACTACGGGTCTTGAGGAAATGGAAACATTTACAGATTATGAATTGTACGCACAGAGATGCGCCGAGCTTGGCCTTGATCCTTAATTAATTCAGGGCGTATTTAAATTTACGCCCTAGAATAAAAATAAGCATGCTTATTATTCAGCAGTTGTTTCTTTAATATCCTGAGGGGAAATAGGTTCATTAATTTCTTCATTGGAATCTGGGGTTATGTTTTCCTTATTTTCATTCATATTTTTTGCAAAATTATTAATTTCACGTAGAACCTCTAGCTCTCCATGAAGATCAGTAAGCTGAATAATTAAATTCTGAGTCATGCCCTTTGATTGGTTAAGCTTTGACATTGTCAAGCTAAGCTCTCCATTCAATCTAGCATTCTCATTTATAAGCTCTTGAATCTTGAAAGATTCTTGAATTGGATTAATTTTTAAATTTTCTGACATTGAATTTCTCCTGGTTATTAAGTTTTAAATATTAACTCATCAGTAAGCTTTAATCACTAATAAATAAGCATGCTTTTAATGCTCTTTATTATTTGCAGCTCTTTTTGTCAGCTCATCATTAAGCCTTAGAAGGTCTTCAATGCTTCTAGCTGTTAAAGTAACTTCTACTTCACCTACCCTTGAGGTCATCGAAACCGTGCATCCAAATGTGTATCTTTTTTTTACATAATCTTTGCATCGTTTTTTAATTTCTTTCATTTTTAAGCCACTCCTCATCGTTAATATTGTCCGCATAGTCTTCTTCTAAATCACGCCTAAGCACTATTTTCTCTCTTTCAATTGATTCCCAGTCTGGATCGTAGAAACTAGGATCATCGCTTCTGCACATGTCGGCCCCTTAAATAAGCATGCTTATTATTTTAATTTTTACAAAATTGATAAAGAGAAACTACGGACTGCTCGCCAAACCCATTGTCAATAGCTATCTTATTTATGTCTTTCATATAGTCTATATAGTTATCATAAGCTCGCTCACATTGCTGAGTTACCCTATGTTTTGAGTATAAAACATAAGAAATTGATGCGGAAATTACAATTGATGCAATACAAATACAAAGTGTCTTGTTTTTCATTTACTTTCCTTACATTAAAAAAATTGCGATTAAAATTATTGATGGCCCGATAATAAGCATGCTTATTATAAAATATTTGTCTATGTCCATTATTTGGGTACTTTATGCACAAATATACTCCAGTTGTCTTCTGTCTTCTCTTTATTAAGCAAAGTGGAAATATTTTTATTTGATTCTTCGCTTAATAATTGTTTATTTTTTGACATGTCTTTCATCTCAATGCAGTCAATACCTTTTTTGAAAAATTGCATTTTGTATTCATGATTAGCTTTTTTAATTTCTTGACGTCGCTTTTTCTCAGCTATCCTCTGAAACAATTGAATATTAGCATAAGCTTCAGGTGTTAATGTGTGCATAATAACTCCAATTTTAAAATTTTAGGCTAAGGCAGCCTCGGGCCAGCGTATTGAATACGTCTTGTGTTATATAGTGGCTACTATTCGTTACAAAAATAAGTACAGTCAATTTCGTATGATATACCTTTTAATTTATCAAGATGATTCTTTAAAAGAATTTCAGCACTTTTGCTTGCATCATCTTCGTCAAAATCTTCTTGATATTCGTAGTTAAAAATAACGTCTACCAAATGTATTTCTATTTTTTTCATTTCTCATTATCCTTAGTGAATACTATTTTTATTTATAAGTAAAAGGTAATCTGAATGCCCCAAGCTGTCCACGCAATAAAAAATGGTATGCTGGCAAATAAAGACAGTGGGAATGATATTGCAAAAAATACTAATATAGAAAAAGCAAAAAACTCCATGCCAAGAAAAAATATAACAGTCAACCATTCAATATTTTTCATTTCTCATTCTCCTTTATTTTTTCAATAACAAAAAAAACACCTATTGAATCAGAAGTATTTTTTACCAATCTGTAATGCCCTTTTTCTATGTTTAACTTTTTGCTAATAAAAAATTGATTATTTTGTGGATTTAAGCCCCCTTGATTTTTTAAAAAACAGATTCCAATTTCATTAATATTTTCACTGTTTATTAAAAATTTTACCTTTAAATTATTTTTTAAATCTATATCATTCTTAACCAAGAATTTTTTTGACAACCTTCCAAAAGACTGCTTTTCTGTTTTATTTACAATCATATCACTGCAATTAAAGTCATCGAAATATACAAACATTTATCATTCTCCTTTTTCGTTTAAAATAGTTCTATAGCAAGAAAAAGAATCTGCGCAAGCGCTTATAGCAAAATATAATCCTCTATCATCAAAAACTTCTGACTCTTTCTTTCTTAAGTCAATTAACTCGTCGTGTATTTCTTGTAAGGTCATTTTTAACCCTCCTTTTTATAATTAAACTATATCCTTATATTAATGCAAAAGCAATGGTTATTATGATTAATTTAGCGATAATTATATGTTTGCACTAATATTAAGGTAAAGAAGTAGGTAAAATCGTGTTAAGTAGGTAAAATCGTTTTTTATTACCTGCTTAATTTAAAGCATGCTTTTTATAATTACATTTAGAGCCTTAAATGCAACTATGGTTTTTTGTAATTACATTTGCTAACAAAAATATAAGCATGCTTTTTTGTATTGAATATGGCCCGTCAATTAAGAATCGAACTCAAATCTTTGGCTTTGGAGGCCAAGGTAATGCCATTATACGATTGACGGAAAGATTAGCGACAGACACGAGTTGAACGTGCAACCTCCTAGGTGGAAACCAGGCGCTCTGCCAATTGAGCTACTATCGCATAAAAAGGTTGATCTTGTGCCGGATGTGCTCCGACGTTTCCACCGTGACCCAGTGGTGTCCTAGTCTACTAGACGAACAAAATCATAAAAAAGTTGACCTTGTGTGGCTTCTTTAATCCACGTACCGCGTCTCATACGAGATGCGCAGCGTCTTGGGCTAGACGAACAAGATCATAAATTGGTCCGATATCCCCATATTTACGGTGGAGCCGTGGCCGTAGTGGCCTGGCGCTAATCGGGTAAAAAAGTGGGAGGCTACAAGGGTGCACCTCAGCAGGTTTTATAGTTCTTGTCGATCAAACAAGTATTCAAACTTCACTCCCATAATTCAATAATTTGGTGGCTTAGGGGTCATGGCTTCTAGACGCTAAACCCCAATGCCATAATTCAAAAAAATCAATGTTATTAATAAGCATGCTTTTTAATATTTAAAAGCAGTGATCGCATAACGATCTCAGGTACTGTTTCTACACTAAATGTAGATCAGATTGTGAGCCCACCTAAACTGTTCACCCTTAGGATCACCCTTATAAAAACGGTGCTTTAAAATTAAGCTATAGACTCAAGCGCATTATATATTATTTTCTATTTTTAATGCAACAAGATTTAATCGCATAAAAGCATGCTTCTTCAAGTTTTTGCTTGCATATATCAAACTCTCTTTTATAACGTGAGCTTGTGCCTTCGATATCTTTTAGCATAATTCTGTCAATATAAGCGTCCATTTTCTTAAAAATATGCCTTATATTGTCAATCTGATCAATGCCTCGATCTGTAATATCAATTTTATCGAATAAGCTCATATTTTATCTCTTTTTTCAATTAATGCTTTCCAAATGTCTTTTTGTTTAAAAAATAAAAATTCCGGGGTAATCTTTACGGGGCATTTTTCGTAATCACTCCAATATTGATGCACTTCAACGCCATCAATGGATTCTGCCCGCCAAGGATTGTGTGAAGTCGATATGTGACATATTTCAACTTTTTGATCTAAATTAGGCAAAATAAACTGATTAATAATAGTTTCTAGGCTTTCTTCACTCCAAGTATCGCCGTCATTAAATCCCCATTTAGATAGAAGGCTACTTGAATAGAAAACAAAATCTTCTTCATGCCCTGACTTATTTGTTAGAAAATATTCATAACTTTCGTTTTTATAATCACCACTTTTCATTATTTCAGGTAAGTTCATAATTTAACCTCAATACATTAATTGTAAAATAGACTCTTTAATTTCATGCAATTCACTTTCAAGCGATCTAAGTTCATGAATACCATTCATTACATTTAGAATAATGTCTTCTCTACATTTATCTGTATTTTTTCCATCATTCAAGCAAATCGCAGATTCGCTTATGTTATTAAAACAATCTTCTATACTTTTTAAAATAGTATTTTTGTTAAATCCCATTATTAATCCTCCAAGTCTTTTTTAAGCTCTTCTAAAAATAGAATAAATTCGTAAAGTTCAGGCGTAAATTCTTCTGGGTAAGATTCTGAAAAATGATTGCAAGCTCTAAGGCCCGCATTTACTTGATAAATGTTTGTGTTCATTAATTAATCTCCTGCTACCAATCTAAATTGGTGGTTCTATGGCTACTCATAGGAACGAAACTAATGGGTTTTTTCTTAACCACATGCGCTTTCCATGACATATCAATGCCTTTCTCTTTGCATCTAACAAGCCAATCTTTTTGGTGTTCTCGAGCTTGATTGACCTTATCTAGTAAAGTGTAAGACTCAGTTTGCATATTAAATACTCCCATTAATCATCTTATGACTAGATAATTATAGTTCAATATATAACAAATATCAAGTTAAACAACGCAAATAAAATATATTTTCTATTGCCCTATTGACAAGGTTTAAAAAACAAAATACTATTCTTAATATCTTCACTAGTACTCTAGTAAGATATTCTTTCAACGTAAACCGAAATAAAATGCGTAGCGCCGCCGCTTCCAAAAAGGCAAGCAAGCAAGCATTTATGAGATGACAATCAAGCACCGAGTAATAATCCGTCTTTTATTTAAAGACTTATCCACAGGGCAATAAAGTTATCCACAACCTTATGCACAGAAAAAGTGGCACTTATCCACAGATTTTTTTAAATTGAAAAAACTCTATCCTGTAAACGTCCCTTTTTATCCTGTAAACGTCCCACTTGAAATTTTGCTTTTATTAAAAATAATTAATTTTACTGCTTAAATTTTTTTTAGAATTGAATTATAGACATAAATAATCTCATAATGATTTAAAATTAATCAATAAAAGATTATATAATTTGAAAGGTTTTTGTGTAAATAATGACTATTATTTTATCTAAGCTCGTCTGTATTTAGCTTTTGTAATTGCAGACAATAAATAGCGATAAATCTTTTTATCATCGTCTAAATCAGACCTTATCGATGCAAGGTCAAAAAGAACATCAATAACATTGTGCATATAAGACTCAAAACACGTTCCAGAATTAAGTCCAAAAGTTTTATCTTGGCCCAATTTCATAAGAGTTTCGAATGACTCAGACAATGAGTCTTTAACATCTATTAAGTGACCATAAAGCAAAGTCTCAAGATTCGATGAAAGCTCAAGCTCTCTTTCATGTAGCATTTTTGATTCAGTTTCTTTGTTCATAATAGCCCATCTTTTTTTAATGATTTACAATAAGCCTCAAAAGCAGAGTCGTAAGCAACAGAATATGCGCAATTTCTTGCTCTAAGATGCGCCGATCTATTTAATCCGCTTTCTTTTTTTATTGATTCAAATGCTTTCATGACATCGTACGTAGCATCGTAAGCAGCCTCTTTTGAGTATTCCTCGGCCATTTGTTTTCTATATTTATTTTTCATTTTTTATTCTCGATAGGTTTTCTTGATTCTTTGAAATCTTCCCAGTGCTCGTCGGCTTCTTCTTCAGACTGAATTGGCCACAAATTACGCTGAACAGTTTTTCCAAAAAATTGATCTAACATCGCGCCAGAATAAAGTGATTCATTTTCGTTCATTTTAATATTTCCTTATTTAATAAATTTTAATAGTCTAAATTTTCTTTGTAATCTTCCCAAACTTTTATGCCTTTTTCGTCTCTAACTTCAACTTTAACGGAACTTTCGTATTCATCGAATTCGTAGCCCTCAAGAACTAAGCGAGATCTACTGATAGCATCGTCTTTATTTATGAAAGACTGTATCGGTTCTTCATAGCCTACGTTTAAAATTGCTGTGTACATTGTCATCTCCTTTTATCGTGTTCTCATGTAGTAACCATGCGCATTTCTCTGTTCAATATACATTTCATTTCTAAGATTTATATACTCATCTCTTGTGCAAAACATTTTAAGCTCATCATAAAAAAACATCTCTTCGCTTTCTGGGCTTATTATTTTTACTACATGCTTGCCCGCACCCACTCTTGTTTCTAAGTAATTTAGAAATCTTACGTAGCCTAATCTTGTTTCAAATTGAAAAAGTTGGTCTTGTTTATCATTACCTACTTGAATAAATACTCTTACGTTTTCCATTGCCATCTCCTTTGTTTGCTCTATGTCTCGCTGACATAGGATAAGTATAGCATACTAATTATATTATACAATAGATATTATGATATATTTCAATATATTTAATGCGAAAGATGATTTCTAATAAATTTAGCAACGCCTTTCTCATCTTCAAGCAATTCATTCGCTAAGAACGATTTAAGCCATTCATGAGCTGCTTTCTTCATCGACCAGTCTAGAGGCCTTCCAAAGATTGCGTCTTCAAGCGGGGCTCTATTGATCACCGCATGATCTTTTCCTAGTTTTTTCAATGCTGTTTTATATCTTCGAAGATACCTGTATAAAATTGAATCATAATCACTCGCATAGTTAAGATTTATTTTTTGCATTTTTAATACTCCTCGTCTAGCTCTAAGTAGTCGTCAGATTCAATTTCATTCAATCGATTAATCGCTTCGCACACATGCGCGGGAAGTCTAATTTCTAAACAATCAAGTACGCTCATTTTCATCTCCTTTATTAATAAGTGGGGCTATGCCTGCCCCGAGGCATTGGCTACAATTCGCTCAACAATATGAGTTTTTATTGTCACATAATCAGAAATTCTTATTGTCGGTTCAATATTAAATTTCTTAAACTCAAAAAACTTGTCAAATCTATCGTTGTACACTTCAAATGCTACGCTTGCTTCATGATCTTTGAATGTGTAGCTCTCGCAGTTAATGCGACACTGATCAATCGCTGCGCTTAAATACTCTGATTCAAAAATCGGGTAGTCGTCTAATGCTTCTATGTCTACTTTTTCTATAAAATACATGTTGATTTCCTTGATTAAATAAACGGCACATTTTTAAATTTAAGTTTCAATATCTCATCTTTTCTTTTTAAAGAGTTTATGTTTTCTTTGAAATAGAAGCTTCCAGCCGCAATAAATTGCTTTTCAAAATCACTTAATACATTCCATGCCCTTAAAGTTACATCATCCATTGCGGCGACACTTGTAGCTAAAAATTCATTCAATTTATTTATTGTGCTCATTTTAAAATCCTTATTTTGATGCCATTTCTACCGCACGCGTATACAGTGGGTTGTTTTCATAAATAATTATTGCGCGATAACATAGAAAAGAGTTGTAATCGCCTTTTTCGTCAGTTCCTATAATTTTTCTGGCTACTTTGTAGAATGAGTCTGATTCTGCTTTGGCCGACATGATAACTGCTTTTCTGCCAGCGAAATGCTCATGATATGTGTAAGATACAACCGCCTGATTCTCGCCATCCGTAATATACTGTTGTTGTAATCTGATCATTTTAATTTCCTTTTCGTTAAGTTTCATGTCTCGGCTACATGTGATAATAATATCATAAGCGAGATATAATACAATAGATAATGCGATAAATATTGAAATAAATTGAAATGATTCTTAAATCCCTGTTTTTTACTGCTATAGCGGTATTTTTGGTCATTTTTGTTTATTTTTGAGTCATTTAATCAGAAAATAAACGATTTTTACTGTTATAGCAGTAATTTATTTAGGTTTTGTTATTGAAAATCACCTGCAGGACGAAATTTGTATATCATTTAATATACATAAATTCGATAAAAAGTGATTTTTTTAATGATGCTTGATTATTTTCACTGGTAAGGATAAAATTTGATCAATTATTGTTGCACTATGCAAGGTTTTTACAGTGGCATTTAAAAAAGGACAGAGCGGTAATGCTAAAGGGCGAACAAAGGGCGCTGTAAGCGAGCGCACGCGATTTTACAACATGGTGAAGGACCAGGGTGAGGAAATAATATCAGCGGTTATTGAGCAAGCTAAAATGGGCCAACCTATCGCTATGCGACTTTGCTATGAAAGTTTAGTTGCAAAAATAAAATACACTAGCGTAGACATAGACCTGCCTAAAAAAATCAAATCTGAAAATATGGAAGAAATTAAACTTAAACTTGCTCAGGCAGTTTTAGACGGAAAGATGGGTGCTGCCGATGCTAAAATAGTTCAAGATATGCTCATGGACAATCCCGATGCTCAAGAGCCGAAAGAGGTGGATGTCTCGACTATCACCGATGAAGAAGCCGAGAGCATGTACAAAGACGTTATGAATGGGAAGGTTTAATCTAAATCAACCCAGTACGTTATTTGACCGTTTTCGTTATCTTTGATTATTTCAGCGCAAGAGGGAAATTTTCCATTAGCCATTTTTACTCCGTTTTCTCTGTCAATCATATGCTTGCAATATCCCTCGTGGTCAAGGGCAGTAAGAGTGTTTCCGGTGTACATTGATGTGTAGTTCATAATCATATCCTTTGTGTTTTAAGTCGTTCGCTCGTTGCGCTCTTGTTATAATGAGATAATATCACACAGGATATTTATTGCAATAGATATTTTGATATATTTTAATTAAAAGGGTGGGTGTAATCCCCCGCGCATTCGCCAAATAATTATCTTATCTTATTTTATTATTCAAGTTTATAGTCCAGAAATATCCTTTCTCACCTATTTTATTCAATTCTGCAAAATACTTGCCAAATACGCGCTCTTTTATCTCAAAAAAAGAAAAGAATTGCGTTGAGCATATGATAAAGTTTTCTGTGTTAGTCGCTTTACTGAGCGTAAATGATCCTTTTGCGTTCTTATTATCAGTAAAGTTAAAAACGATCACTCTATTAGATTGCGAATAGCTCAATATAACGTGAGTCATATTCTCAAGATCGCATCGTGCATTTCTAATAAATCCTTGTCGCAAAATAATTTTGTTTTCAGAAGTAATAGAAATGATTGAATCATCAGTTTTTTTCGTTTCTTCGAATACTGTTAAGTCTGAAAAGTTCATTTGTTACCTATAAATTTTTTTGCGGCTGCTATTAGCGCGTCTCTTTGATATGATTCTAATCTGTAATTAAAAGCGTTTAGCAGTTTTAGCTTTGACTCGTCGTCGTTCTTGATTTCACTATTCAATATCTCAGCCATCGCTATATTGCGCTCTGTTAATTGATCCCTGAAAAATATAAACGTTTTGTCTTTTCCCTCTGCTTCGTCGTAATTTAATCGCATGATATAATCACAGAAAGTGACAAAAAGTGTATCGCAACAAATACTAGTGCATTAATCATTAAAGTTCGGTCATCATCGCCCTTATTTATCTTGTTAATATTATAAAAAGAAAAAAATAGTGAGATTCCGAGTATCCAGTAATTTTGAATCATACTAATTCACCGGCCAGAGGCAAATTGCATTGCTTTCTTCTTCTGTGTAACATGCTGTGCCGTCTTCATCAATGTATATATCAAAGTCACCCGACCACGTGCTTTCTGGCTCATATACTCCAAAACTAAAATCTGAAAGCGGAGAATAGCTATTGCCTTCCGCATCTTTCGACATGACCACGTCAAGCTCAGGATTAACGCTTTTCAATATTTCTATCAGTTCTTTTACTTTCATTTTTCATTGTCCTTTGGAAGCTCTTGCCAGTGCGTAACAAATTCAGCGTAAAATTCTATTGGCCTACAACCATTTCCTGCTTTGCATTCAAAGTATTCGTATCCATCTCTCATTAGGCGTGCAACGAAAAAAGGATCTCCATCAATAGGATTTAATGTTTTTATCAAAACCCATTGCATGTAGTTTGGCTTTTGTTTTTTTAAATAAATCATTACAAAGCCACCATAAAAATCGCAGTCCATACGCCGACAAATACGAACATAACGGCGGCGTCAAGTAGTAGTTCTTTTAGATAAGTCATCATCATCTCCTTTTATTTATTCATTGTTTCTGTAAATTACTTCTCGATATCCGTACGCTTTATTCCATCTTTGCTCGCGTGTTTCTTCATACACTTCTAAATCGCAGCCAGGGCAGCATGATTGATCATCACATACAGCTAAACCGCAGCAAGTTGTAAACATGGTGCTGTTAAATTCATTGTCTAGCCTGACAGAGGTATACTTTTTAATTGACATGCTATTTACCTTTTATTGATTCACGTTTTTCTAATATGATTTTGTAGGTTTCTAGTGAGTCCATGCAGCTTAAAATAGTTCTATAAGCGACTAGGTCGGCCTCCATGCTTAAAAAGTTCTTTAGCTCATCATTTATACTCTTTATTCTATCAATCATTTTCATCTCCTTTGTTAATATCGTCTCACTTAAGATAAGTATACCCCTGCTAGTTAGTAATTGCAATAGATTTTGCGATGTATTTTGAGTTATTTTTAATTGAATTGAGTTTTACAGCGGGAAACTTCCTGATTTAGGAAGTTTCTTGTTCGTCCATTTTTTTGCAGAATGAAAATGGCGTATCAATTTTTTTGCATTGAATATCTAATTCTTCGAAAGAATAATAAAAATCAGAATTGATGCCCTTTATTTCACGATAAAACCTGTTCTTAGCTTCTATCTCGTTTTGCTCAGCAAAGCTAGCCTCATATTGCATCCCCTCATGAACTAGCCTTAAGTTGTAGTTTGTGCGCGTGTCCCCATGTCTTTGTGAGATCTCAGTTACCATTATTTAATCTCCTGGCATTTAATGTTAAGCCAAAGCTCGAGAGGAAGACTTGTATTATTTTTTTCAATATCGCACCAAAGATAATATTTTGCGTTATTTGGATGAAATGCGTAATATGTTTTTGAAATTAATTTATCTTGAAAAATACAACTTGCCTCATACTTTTTTTTCTCTGTATTTTTTAGTTCTTTTATGTCCCTTATTTCCATTGCTCACCCCATCACAAAATTGTAAAGACCAACAACTATACAGCTACCCAAAATAATAGCCCCAGCATAAATGCAACCAACAAACATGTAATCAATAAATCTCATTGTTTAAACTCCGGTTTTTCAAGTAGAATCTTTATTGCATCAAGAGTCGTGCTATAGAGACTTGTAGCTATACCTGAACAGGTATAGCGGTATATTATTTTTAATGTACATTTATCGTATGCCTCTTTTATTTCATGTTGCATGTTCTTGGCCATCTCAATAGCCTGTTCTTTTTCTAATTCTGGTGACGTAATTTTCATTTTCTTCTCAATTAAAGTTATAATTTCTTGTTTCCCGTAGACGAATCTTTTATAAAATTCAATTATGATAATTCTCCATCGTATAAGTCATCAGATAATATAAGATTATCATCAACATTATCATGTCTAAATACTCCAACACAATTTTGAGATATTGCTATATGACTAATATATAGCCTTGGGCTAACTTTAGTAACAACAGAAACATTAATAGGTTCATTAATAAGATTTGAATCTTCGTCATGAAGTACTCTTAAAAGATTTAATAATGCTTTTTTAATATTCGCGTTCATTATTCACCCTCGTATATGTAAAACTGTCTATCTTTGCTGAAACATGGAAAAGCCTCGGCCCCATGATTAAACAAAATATGACCTTGATCGCAAAGATAAATAAAGATATCTTCATCATAGTTATCTGCTTGCAACTTATTCCCGTCAATCAATGCTTGCATAGCCTCTTTAGTCGTCAAATACTTTTTAGGCTCTTTGTACTCTTCCCAGTCATTGGCTCGTAATTGATCCCAAGATAAAGAATACTGATCATTATCTATAGAATTTGATTCAAACATCTTCGTATTAAATCCTAATATAAGATAATTTTTCGTAGGCCATCCCTTTCTTCTTATTTTTTCGAAATTTATACTTGCTTCATATATGTTCATTTCATGCTCCTATTCGTAAAGTTTTTCTAATTTAAGTGAAATCGATGAGATAAATTTCATCTCATTTTGAGATAATCCGCACTCTGATTGAGTGCATCCTAGGCCAGCTATAATTTCGTCCACTTCTTCATGACTAAGAAACGATCGAATGACATCAAGCTGCACGCGTTCATCGAATTTCAACAGCTCTTTAATGTTGTTAAAATCTTCTTCTGAATAGCCAAGCCCAGTTTCTAGCGCTCGACATGCTTTGTCAAACTGACCTTCGTCTCTGCCGTTTTTAAAGTACTTGCTAAACACGCGGCGTCGCTCTATTCCTTTCGCGATTCTAGCGTTCATATTTTTTAGATGGTTAATTCCGTTTTCGGGTTTCATTGATTATTTTTCCTCTTTAGATTCAATAAATTTGTTAAGATGTTTTTTCAGTGAGTTTAGCTCATGCAAAATTATGTCTATAGATTCAAAACATGTATGATTTAGCTTTGCCAGCTCGTAGTGCTTGAGAATTCTATTAATATTGTACTTAGCAGATAGCTCAAGCCATTTTTTGTCTTTTTCGATTATCATTTTTCTACCTCTGGATATAGTTTTCTAAGTTTTAGTTCTAAATCTTTAATATCTTTGTACTGCTTAAGCGAAGGATCCATGCCACATTTTCTAGCGTAGAAAACATCAAGAATAGTATTAACATCGTCTTTGCTTAAGAATTTTTTAATGAAAATATCTAATAATAAATCGTCAGATATTTTAAGATGGCCGCCATTCGTTATTTCAGGCTTGCACGTACTTTTATAATCCTCATTGAAATTATCCGCCATATTATTTAGCTTTTCTAAAAGTGCATCACGTTTTTTATAAGCTTCCGGCAAAAATCTGCCAAGAGTATGAGGCATTGAAAACTCAGCTCTAAGAACCTTGGCCTCCCACTCTGTTAAATCAACTAGCATTTTTATCTCCCGTGATTGATTCATAAAGTTTAATCTCTAAGTAAGAGTTCTCGATTGATTGCTTAGGCGAAAGATCAAGCGTGTGTCTTAAGCTCATGATTCCAAGTCTTAAGTATTCTATTTCGTCGTAAGATAGCTCTACTAGCATATTTATGTTCTCTCGTATTCGTTGCATTTAAATTGAGACAAAAGTTTGTCTTTATGACGAATAATTTTAAGCTGAAGCAGTTCGCAAAATTCTTTGTATGCTAAACTTTTATCTTGCCTGTGCTTTTCAGGGAAAAGAGCTTCGATTAGGATGTGAGCCTCTCGATTGTCGATGTCAATTAGCATTTTTACTTTCCTATTGTCGTGGTGTTTTTCATTATATTTTCTAGTTTTCTTGCAAAAATCATGACATCGGTTTCTTCATGTTCATACGCTGATTCTCCATTAGCCGTATATATTCCTGTGATAATCCACTCAAGCTCTTTTAATGTTAAATTAACTTTCATTTTTACTTTCCTTAATTCTGTTAAACACAACTGATCCTTTTTCAGTTAAAATATAAGTGTTGTTATGTAGTTCTATCAGTTTATGCTCTTTCAAATTTCCATAAATATTAAAGCAATCCGTTGATTCCATTATATCACTAACTGACATTTTGTCGCAAATTTTATTTGGATTTCCTATGCATCGATGGCCATCGTAATAATGAGAATGAATAAAAATTCCTTTTGAAACCATGGTGAGCATGGGCATAAAGTCCTTTTTTGCATCAACGACTTTTTGCTCGAATTGTTCAGCCCAATAGCTAATTCCATTCTTATGCAATCTTTCTAATGATTCTCTGTAAAATATGTCATCTTCAGTAACCACAGGATCTTGAGGAGATAATATCCTTTTCCATATTGCATCGTTATTTCTCATATTTAAGAATCTCAATGAAGCTGTCAAAATCCTCTGTTAGAAAAGAAATATTTTTATTCAAACTATCAATTTGGAATTTATACCACTTAATTCTATCTATATCACGCTTCATTTCTGAAGAAATATTTATTATTTGTTCAAGTCTGCATGTGATGTCATCGATAAATTGTTTCTCTGTTCTTGGGTGAGCGACAAGCATGAGCTACTCCTGATATTTAACGACGGCTTGGCAAACTGTCATTGATTGAGCAGATTTTAAAGGAGATTCAAAGGGCTGCCAGCCTTCTTGAATATGTTGTTTAACTTGCGCATTAAGGCCGATTAATGCGCTGTCCACGCTGAACCCGCTAGAATCACACAAAAGCGCATAAGCAAGTATAGTTTCTTTAATCATCGAATCACCTGCGACTCGATAGGTGCCGCAACCACTTCTACCGCCTCTTTGATGTCATCATTCATTTTCTTGTAAAAAGTCATGCAAGCAGGGAAAAGATATTTATCCTGAAGCATGTCAAGCTTTTCGTCTGACAGAGCGTTTTTTCTATCATGACTCATTTCCAGGATTGTGTTATACATAGATGTCATGCTTCTATAATGAGCATCATCAGCACCAGCTTCGTATGCGACCATCATTGCAAGTGACATCATATCAAGCAAAGTTTCGTGTTCTGTTTTGTTTATTCGTAAGTTTAGCATTTGTTCGCCTTTTATTATTTGATCATGAATAGATTATCATAATGCGATAAATAAGTAAAGGATTATAGCGATATAATATAAATTAATTGAGACTCAAGATATGTCTTGAATAACTTTAGTAGGTCGCTTAATAGTGAAGTTAGCCTCTAAAAACTCCATTGTCCTTCTGTTTTTTTCTTCAAAGGAAAGGGCTATAAATTCATCTGTGTTTCTTATTTCGTCAAGCTCACGTTCTTTTTGTAAAGCGTATGATTCATGGTGGTTCATAATTAAGCCTCTCCGACAAAAGTATCGGTTATATTGAAATTGAAATTGCCTATAGATATTCCATTATAATAAAAATCCTGTCCTTCCATAAATTTTACTGCGTCTCTTAATGCCTGATCCTCAGATTCAGACATGATAGTTAGATTATATGAAGCTTTGCTGCATATAGTGACATCGTATTTCTTCATTTCATTTTCCTTTTTTATCTGAATTTTCAACTATTACAAGAACAGCAAGGCATAAAATTGATGCCAAAACTAACGCAGGTAAATGATATATTATCGACATAATCAGCGTGCATATTATCCAACAGAGAAGGAAGGTACATAGGAAGCTGGTTTTTTTCATTCTGCTAGCCTCCTTAGTTCATTCATTTTATCAAAAATGGCTTTGTCACTAGGGCAGAACATTTTTGGATATACTGAATATGCAACCATAAGCAACGACTCTCTAAATCTTTTTAGATCAGGCTGAGAATAATTTAGCATCTCTTTTTTTATTCTTTCGAATACCTCTAATGCTAAATTTTCTCTATCTATTCTATCGTCAACAGAAAACTCCAGAAGACAGTAATTTTTTATATCCATTTTGTATTCTTCTGATAGTACATCAGGATTTGAAATAGAAGGACAATACGATCTCTGCTGTCTTTCTACCACGTTAATATTATCAAGACTAATAGAATTTGTTTGCGAGTCATATTCAACCCATACTTGATTTTTTTTCATTTAATACATCCTCTTTCTTTTTGCGCATAATTCGCATGTATTGAATCCGCCATGCTTATAAACATCTCGACCCCTGTAACTCCCATAATAATCAATAATTTCATGTGTAAACTGAAATTTATGCTTACAGAAAAACTGTTTTATAAAGCTAATATCCATGATATTCAGCATATCTTTCAATTCCAATAAATTCCAAACCCTTATCAGTGATATCAAAATCACCTCTGCAACCGCAAATGCACCCGCCTATCATTCCAGATTTATAAAGTTTTCTCAGCGTTACTGCATGACGCTTATTAGGGCCACATCCTGATCGTGGCTCTATGCCTAACTCATGCTCTATCTCAAAAAACATATTCCATTTGCCTTGGTTCTTCGCAAGATAATGAAGCACCTCTTCCTTAGTTACTTTTCTCATTCAAAACTCCTGTAATCATTTATATTTACATTCATAATGAGCAATTTTTTTTCCGCCTGGTAATTCTCCTCCTCTGAAAATCATGGCCTGAAGCTCCAGGAATAAGTTTCGCCATTCATTAGTTGTCATGGGAGAAGTATCAAAATGTTGCCCCATTGTAATGATACAATCAGCCAGGATTTCTATTTTTTCTTCGAGCCTAGCTATTTTAAATTCATAGTCTTTTTTGTTCATCAAAGCACTCCTGTATGTTTTAAATGCTCTGATAACTCAATTAATTTTTTATGAAGCTGTTTAGACTGATCTTTTACATTTCTTAGCCTTTCTTCAAGTCCAGATTTATTTTCGCACCCTCTTTCCAGATAATCTCCGGTAGAGCTGTGCCAAATATTGCAATTATGAGTGTACATAACATCAATGATATCTCTTGCTATGTGGTCCATCAAAAATCCCCCTTTGTTAAAATAATTTTCCAATAAAATTACAAGTAAACAATAGTAAAGAAACTATAAAAATAGCTGGCCAAACTATCATTATTACAATAAACACAAGCCCAATCATGAAATCATCCTCTACCCTTTCAAGATCAGGTTTAGCAACATATTTTGTAAAATAAAAAGAGATAACCGCTCCAATAATAAAGTACAGGGCTAAAATCATTTAAAAATTCCCCTTAGCACACTGAAGACAAGTAATACCAAGACTACGCCATAGCTCTACGATCTGATCCCGATCATCGATTGCGAATGCTATTTCGTGGCCTTTGCTTAGCAAATTATCTAGCATTTCTTTCTTGATGATATAGTCTTCTCGATAGTCTCCAATTTCTCTCATAATAATGGTGTGAGATATCAACATGTAAGCATCAACATGCTTTCTAAACCAATCAACGGTTATATCAAAATGATCCTTCATCCTTCCTGATAGAACAACAGACTTGTATTTTTCTCCAAGCCTAAAATGATTGTATAAATCAATTATAGGCTTATTAGGAGTGTCATTCTTAATATTCTCAGGATCATTAAAATACTTCCAATCAAACGAGCCATCGTCTTTAAAACGTCTCCTATGGGATACATCCGCCAACGTTCCGTCTAGGTCAAATATGACTGTTTTCATCGAATATTCCTTTTATAAATTCCTGAGCCATTAATGATGATGAAGCTTTATACTCATAATTCTTACCGCCAATTAGAGAAAATATGATTAGACCTGATGATCTCGGGGCCTCAAAAATAGCGACAACGGAATCAAGATTAACCAAATCAATAGACCCATCTGCATTACTTAATTTTAAAAATTTCATTCCTCTAGCTCCACTTCGTTAATAAAATATGTTGTTTCTTCAAACCATGGATCATCAGGATTAATACAGTAATCATTATCTAGGCTATGCTTATACCGATGAACCCTTTCTTCTTCGTCAGCCTTCAGCAATGCTGCTTCTGCCTTCTCCCTGGTTAAATAAGCTTTAACGGGAGTTTCTTCTCTATCAGAATATTCACCCTGTGACGCCATGAGTATGTATATTTTCATATAAACTGAAATCCTTTTATTTTATTTTTACACTTATATTTTATTGATATTGGTTCTTTTTTATAAAATTTAGCTGCCGATCTTATGCTAAAAAAACAGATTTTGTCTAAATTGTTTAATACTCTTTTTTTAAATAAGTTATCTTTATAGTTTTTTTTAAAAGGGCTTCTTTTAACTATTCTTATGTTTTTAATGTTTTTGTTATGGGAATTTCCATCTATGTAATCAAAAACTAAATTTCTTTTATTTTTCAAGGAAATATCACTAAAATGTTCAACGACTAAACTTGATACGGAAAAACATTTTTTTTCTCCATTTTTGCTTAACGTAACACTACTTTTTGATGGCCCTCTTCTTCTTAAAAGAACTCTTCTTTTATCTGAGAGAACATCTCCATTATCATTTAATGAATAGTACCCTTCAAACCCTTTTATACAAATAAATCCTTCCAAAGTATTTAAAATCATTTAATCAGATCCACAACTACACAGAAGGCGATAATTATTAGTAACGGGCACATTTCAATCTCCTTTTTAATTTTTATCAGTGTATACTTACCGATATGTATTGTCAATGGATATTGCAATAAATAATGCGATGATTTGTTGATGTAAAGGTGTCGAATTCGACACCTTTAAAACTTTGAGTCTGTTTCTATGCAGAACGCTCGAGGTAAATTTTGGCTTCTGGTTAAATAATCAGCCTGTTTCTGGCATGTAGATTGAGAATTAAAGTTAGGAATAGTGATAATGCTATTATATTGAGACAAACTAAGCTGAATTATTAAAACCCATGTGTTCATTCAACAACCTCCCATTCGTACATGTAATATTCACGAGGCCAATAGTCTTTGTAAAAATGAGAAACAAACCTTCCATCTTGATCTACTATGCAAGTATTTTCGCCATATTGTCCGCAAAAATAAGTTTCAATTTTCCTCTCTTGAAGAAAAGAATCTTTTCGCCAATGCGATGCCTTTATTTTTCTACCGTTCATTAAATGATTATTATGAGCATCAAATAGGTTCATTTAATTTTATCCTATAAAAAGTTTAATCAAAGACAAAATGAAAAGTGGGATCATCATGACCCAAATAATCGCAAGAGTTTTCTTTGCTTGAAGATCTTCTCCGGCAGCCTTCCGATGACCCATGGCGCCAACAATTCCAAGCAGCATGTACATAGTAACAATTACAAAAATAGCTATGTTCATTATTTAATCTCCGTTATGTTATCAGCGAAACAATTATCCGCCGTGTTTGAAAAGTGGAAAGAGTACAGTTCGCAGTGGTAACTAACGTTTACTTCATGCTGTGTCTGCATCGCACGCATGGCGTCTTTGTAGACCTTTGAATTACTGATCGTAAAGTCAAAAGGCTTGGCCCCAAACGCGCCGCCACCGTTGCTCATGCCGCCTCTAATCAATTCAGCCTCATGCGTTTTCATGAACTTACCTTCATCGGCTACCTTGACAATAACTCCTACTCTTTGTCCTACCGATGTGTCGCAAGAAGAAAGCATCGCAAAGGGGACAAAAACTACCACGCCAACAATGCACAATATTTTTTTTAATTTAGGCATAATTTTCACTCTTATTTATTTGTATGTCGTAAAAAAAGTTACCCACTTTTATCATTTTAGAATAGGTCTTTGCAGAAACGCTGAAATGGATATGAGAAAGCCCCAATTTAAATGCCTCTTCGGCCTCTAATTCCTTAACAAGCTCTATCAACCATAGATCACTGTTTTTATAACTTGGTAAAGGCGTTAAATTTTTACAATTAATAGTTACTTCTTTCATTTTAAATACTCAATCTCATAACCAAACGGAACAACGCCATCAACAATAGATTGCCAGTGTTTTTTAACGTCTGGATGCGCTGAAAACATTTTGTCTTTCAAGAGTTCTGTTGCTTTATCTTGCAAACATTCAAACGTTTTTTTTGTCATTACTTTTGAGAATTTTTCTTCATTCTGAGGATAAAGCATATCTTCAAATGAAATAAGCTTCATGGGGCCTTCTTTAAAAGTCAATAAACCAACCATCTCCCACATAAGGCAGACCGATTGAAATCCTGTTATTCCTCCGCATTCACTTCTATCTAACGCTGATATTGTCGCATTAGCCGCCGAAGCCATGCCGGTTACTATAGAGCTATAGCAGTGCTTATAGCTTTTAATTTCCTCAATAAATGCAGGCAAGGTTTCAAGAGTTTGTTTCCTTGATTCTTCTCGCCATTTTTTCATTATCTCAAGGTCTAGTTTTTTGTCTTCTATGTTCATTTAAAGCTCTCCAAATATTTATTTTTTATCATGGTTAATTTTCGGTCCGTAATCATTCCTTTGTCATAAACGCCAGGAAACATATCAGTCATTGAAAAATACTCTTTGTCTTTCTCTTCATTGAAAAATGACATCGGAACTTTCACGCCTTCTATTTCTATAATGCCATCATATTTATAGTAAACTTTCACTTTAATTTATCCAAAATTTCGGGGTTTTCGAATCTGTTTCCGATTATTTCAACATCATTCCAATCTTCCATATCATTAAAATCATATTCATCATCATAATCGAAGTGGCGCATTATAAATCTAGCGCTGTATGAGCAATATTTTACTAAGTAATTACAGTCTCCATAATGAAATACATCCCCTTCGAATATTTGTTTATCATTTTTGTCGAAAAGTCCGATTGAGTAGGATATTTCAATATCAATACGATCTGTAATATCAACGCATATATAAGCAGATTTATGGTAAATTCTTCCTTCACTTGAAATAAAACATTGATCTGTTAGGTCAAAATTCTTGTTTTGATTATCCCAGACTCTAAATTTAAACGGTTTCATTTTTTGAGTAATCCTCTATTAGCTCACAGACGGGTAGCATTTTTCTTATAAAACCAAGATCAATATTTGCTATCTGAATATCTTCTTTATCGCCAATAAAGCAATTATTTCTGTTTATATAGATATCTATTTCATCAAGCTGATTGCCGCTATCATGCTTTCTGATTACAATTCTTAGTTCATGTATTCCAATTTTAGTCATTATGAATAAATTCTCATCATCTTCTTCTATTTTATTGATTATTGAATGCTCGGCTAATAATTCTAATTTATCATTCATTATTGACCCCAACTCTAGCTAATAAAATATTGTCGAACCTATTTTTCATTATTTCTAGCAATTCTGGGTCATAAGATTCATCATCATAGTTAATGTAATCATCTCTATATCCAAAATTATTTAAAAGAAAATCCACCAATAGTATTTCTTTTTCGCTTAGCTCAACTAACATTTTTATCCCCTAGCTCTTCTTCATCCAAGTAACAGAATTGGTGCTTTTCACCCATGCCCCAAAGCTCAACTTTAAATTCAATTAGCTTATTGAAATTTTCTTTTTGAACTCCTCGTAATATAAAAAAAGTTCCCTCTATATTGCTATATCTTGAAACAAAATAGCCAATCTCGCATGGAATAGGGTCTAATTTTGTCGGAAATGATGCGCATCCTTTAAATAAAGATTTATCATCATCCCTCTTAATAGCTCTGAATATAACCAACCTATTAGGCTCTGGCTCTGTTTCTGTAATTGCTAACCATTTCATTTTTTACCCCTTAACACAGACTACTTGTCGTAGTGTATGAACAATTTCAACCAAATCAGGCTGAGCCGCCATGACTGAATCAATATCTTTGTAACAAGACGGTGACTCGTCGATCACATCTTCATCCTTTCTGCACTCGACATGACTCGTGGCTTTGATATGATCATCAAGCGTTATTATTTTTTTAGCCTGAGTTCGGCTCATTACCCTTCCCGCGCCATGACTGCACGAATGAAACGAATCGGCATTGCCAAGACCTCGAACAATAAAGCTTTTAGCGCCCATGCTGCCAGGAATAATTCCCAACTGAGATTCCTTGGCAGACACAGCGCCTTTACGAGTAATCCAAAGATTTTTTCCAAAATGATGCTCCTTTTGAACGTAGTTGTGATGGCAGTTTATTGCTTCTTCGAGACAGCAGAATTTCTTCGTTATGATTGAGTGAAGCGCTGACAAGACATTATCCATCATGATTTCACGATTCAACGCTGCAAACTTCTGAGCCCAATTTAATGCAAAGATGTAATCGTCAAAATAAACAGATCCTTCTGGCAGATAAGCTAAATCGACATCAGGTAAGTTAATGAAATAACGCTGCATGTCTTTCTTTGCTAACTCAATGAATAACGTGCCTATCGCATTGCCTACGCCGCGAGATCCTGAGTGCAACATAACCCAGACATGACTATCTTCATCGATGCAGAGCTCAATAAAATGGTTTCCCGTGCCTAGAGTTCCTAAGTGATTGTCATTGTTAGTCTTTCTAAGTGAAGGATATTTATCGACTATTTTATAAAAATCAGTTAAAAGTTGTGCATTCCAAATATTTCTTATTCCATGTGGAATATTTCCCCAGGCTCCCTTGTCTCGACCTTGGCCGCCATTTCTACCATGGGGAACGGCCGATTCAATTGCCGACCGAATGCCAAATAAGTTATCGGGAAGATCTGAAGCCATCAAAGATGTTTTAATGGCCATCATTCCGCAATTATGAACAAAAACACCCGCGCATAATGCAAAGTTGTGATGGTCTTCTACTGTTAGACAATATACATCATCCTTAAATCCAAGATTTTCTACAGAAATGACCCTATGATTACTACCATGCTCTTTTCTTTTATGCCAATTTAATGCCGCTGGGTTCTTAGAAGTATGGTCGCATTCATCACATGAGCGTGGCGACGTATTAAATTTATGTAAATATGGCGCCCCTCTTTTTCCATTATCCTTCACCTTGTCGAGAAAATCCTCTCTTGACTCTTCCATGTATTTTTTAATATTTTCAGTTCCAACCTTGACCATTTTCTCAAAAGACACAGGATCTGATACTCTTCTTTTTATTCCTGCCATTCTTAATTTTTGAAACTCTTCGCTTGAATTGTCAAATGTTTGATTGTCCAACCTATGATGCTTTGAATGATCTCTTGCAGTCATTGCCTCTAAATTATCTGGATCATTGTTAAGATAAAAATGATCTCTGTGGTGAATAACATATCCCTTGGGTATTTCTCCATGTATAGATTCCCATGATGCCCAATGAGTCAAATTTGATGTGTTGTATCCACAGTTAGAGCTTTCATAGCCATCTTTTTTATGCCATTTTCTATAAAGAGGCATTAGACTTTCATTATATGAAAGATCCTTGGCTTCTTTATAGCTACCATCAAATAACATAAATTTATGATCTGGGGTGCATATTATTTCATCACCTCCAGATATAGTAACTTTAACTAGATCAGCATCTTTTCTGGTTTTTTTACAAGTAGCTTTACCTGCAACAACTTTAAAATTACTGCAAGAATAAACCCAAAACGGCTCTGTATATTCTGCCAGCTCTTTAAGAGTTTTTTGTGTTCCATTAAGCAGAGGAATCTTTGTTTCGCCAACAAAGCATCCAATGTCAACACCAACTGTTGCCGGAATTATCGCGCCTTGCGTAGGTATTACGCTCCCAATCGTTGACCCTTTGCCTAGATGAACATCGGGCATTACGGAGACATGAGGGCGAACAAATGACATTGACGCAGTATTTTTCAACTGAGTCAGCGCATCGTCTTCAACTGACAAACCATTCGTCCACATTTTAATTGGCTTATGAAATAATCCAGAGATTACCTTGTGATTCATTATTCATACTCCTTATCAGCATATTGATTAAGCTTAGATCTAAGCTCCTTTGAAATATTATTGCTTGTTATCTGGCCAAGCTCTTTAAATGACAGTTGAATAGAAACTCCTGCATTCTTTTTTCTTTGCCTGGCAAGCTCGCATAATGTTTTAAAAATTCTAAAATCTTTTATTTTTTCACATTCAACAATAGACTGATAAATGTAATCAGGAAGATCAGCGCTCCACAAAACCTCAAAAGGAAATCCGCTTTGCTGAAATGACGCTTCACATTCCTCAAGAAGAAACATAAATCCGCCACTATTGCAAAATTGAGCTATAAATAGGTCTGTAGTTCCAGAAACTTGGACTAGCTGCATACTATTTAGAGCCCTAAAAGTAGAAAAATTATATTGAGCAAACTTTATGCCATCCTTGAAATCCTCTGGAAGACTCAAGAATTTAACTTTATGATTCATACTTCACCATTTTTAGCTTAGAGTTATCTTTGTAAATTGTTTCCCAGCCATCATTAAGTTCTAATGTAGATTTCTCAATAAAATCAACATTAATCATTGAAAAAGCATCCACATGAAAACAATCAACTATCTTTCGCTCTTTACCTTCTTCTTCTTCTGAATAATACTGAATCATCGGCTGAATAATTCGACCATTAAAAACAATTGGAGAGCCGTGAATTTGATACCCACTGGCACCGCCCCATTGCACCGCTTCTTCCAGTGTAAACTGTTGATCTCCATTGCCAGCTAGGAAATAACCATCAATCATCGTTTCTTTCATTTTTATCTCGCTCTATTTGTTTTATAATGCCTTCAAATCGTTTTCTTTGTTGCTCGTTAACCGACGAATATAAATCTTGCAAGAAGTTACATTCATTCTTATCAAGAGTAATTGTCGAAGAATCAATGCTGTTTTTGATGATCTGCTCCACAGTACTTGATACGGTTAGACGCCATTTTCTAGCTAGCAATATAAGAAGATAATTAGTTTCTGGGGTAAGCTTGGCTATAGCTGTTTCTGACCTTGTCATCATCATTTCCTTATCAAATCAATGAAGCAAAGTATACAGCATACGATAAATATAGCAACAAATATTATGATAAATAATGCAATTAACTTATCATTGCTTCCTTGGCCAAGGATGAATAAAGGCATATAGCTCATGCTTCTTCCGAAGAAAATCTAAGTCTTTTCATGCAATGAGGGCATACCTTCATAAATCGAGAAAGCATGTGCTCCATCACAATTATTTCAAAATCTTCCCATGACATAGATAAATCCCTGCGAACAAAATTCTTAGGCATCCTGCAAAACTTTCTGCCTTCATTTTCCTTTGTTCTTATATGCGTTATTTTCATCTATTTTCTACTTTTTAGATTAATTCTCAAATCAAGATTATCAATCGAGTTATTAGATTTATCCCCATCGAGATGAACCACTTGAAATGATTTGCAGTTAAATGTAGATGCAATATATGTGCGAATCATGATGCTTGCCACCGTAACATATCTGCAAAAACGGTTGTCCATCAATCCGACAATTATTTGCCCGTTGTGAGACAGGCATTTATTGGTAAGAAGTTTACCAGTTTTGCATGAGTAAATCTCGCCGCGAGTGTTAACGCCATACCCAGGATCAAAGCCCGCTATTTGAATAAATCCATCAGGAAGTTTTTTATTGTTAATCATTAGTTAATGCCTTGGTGCTTTTTCATAAAATTCCATTAATTGCGAACCTATTGAATCATAAAAATCTGAATATACCTCGCTACATTCATCACAAAAACATAGCGATCCTTTTTCTTTGATTGTATTTAATATAGTTCCAAGAACTAAAATGTCGTTTTCGTTGAATAAGATTGATTTCATTAGCAATAGCTCCACTTAAATTCGCTCATATTTCACCAACCCCTGATAGAAGCCTTTTTTCATAAATACATCATCTCCCTCGTCAAAAAACTCATCCATGAGCTTTTCGAAACCTTGTGATATGTATTCATCTATTGCTTTTAAATAATCATCCCTGCTATTAAAGTGACATTCTCCTAAGGTTACTATGCCAAGAACTTTACGAGTCATACTTCACCATTTTTAAGGACAAATAATTATCTTCAATAATCTCCCAGCCATCAGATAATAGTTTTTTCTTCGTATTTTCACAGTAAACGCTGTCTTCTCCACATGCTATTACTGAAGTAAAGCAATCGACCAATTTTCGTTCTTTTATCTTTGATTCCTCATGCATTTTTACTATTTTTTTAACTAAAGCTTCCTTAATATGATCTAGCTTTATATCCATGTGAAAAAGTCTTTGGATAGTGGCCTCTTCAAATGTTTCATGATTGCGAATTTCAGAATAAAAATTCTTGGCCGATTCTGTATTTTCTTCTTCGTATTTTACCATTGCTTGACACATAAGCTTTCTGCTATGGCAATAAAATGTTGTTCCGTAAAGTTCATACCCATTTTTAATTTCATCAAGGACCTGATTTTGCAAAAGACTTGAGCATATTCCTCCAAGACTGCTTTCTTTTGGATAAACAAAAATATATTCTTTAATTTTCATAGTTCTCGCACCTTATCCATTAGGCCATATAAAAAATTTTCTTCTGATTTATCCTCTGCATTTAATATTAAGCTAAAAATACCGCCCGATATGTTTATTTTTTCTTTTTTTGAAAATTTAACAGGTTCTTTATAATCAGGCGCTAAATAAGGATTAAGTTTAATGTAATTTTTGCAATCCTCATTTTTATTATCATCATCAGTATTTTTCGCACCGATTTCTTTTTCTAAAGAACCGAAATTATGATTAATAATACGTTTTGCGATAATACTTATGTCATGCCTTAGATTTAGAATAAATAAATCACTTACTTTTATTTCGTTAATTCCAATACGCATATTGCTGTCATTCAAAACCTCATTTAATCTTTCCATTATATCTGGCAGTGTGATCATTTTTTTGTCCTTTATTTTTTAACACTTGGAATATTAACAAACGGCATAGATTCGCCTCCGACTACTGTCGCAGGCAATTGACCATCCCATTTTTCGATTGCTTTAAGATGAACGTAGTTAACGCCGCCGCTTGTTTCAATCGCCGCAGATTGAATGCGAATAGACTCAGCCTCACCTTGTGCTTTAGCAATATTCTGCTCCGCTTCAACCTTGATACGCTGTAGATCTTGCTCAGCCTTAAGCTTGCTTTGAGTGGCGATAACCTTTTGTTCGATAGCCGATTGATACTCTTGAGAGAAGCCAAAGTTCACCAAAGAGATCTCGCTAATAGACAAACCGTATTTAACCACCTTATCTTGCAATTCCTGCTTGATAGCGGCCGAAACGACATCACGCTTGGTGATTAGCTCTTCTGAGTTATATCGCGCTGTAATCGCCTTAAATGACTCATTAATCGCAGGCAGCAAAACCTTGTCTTTAAGATCAAAGCCAAAGTTCTTGTAGATATTGGCGACGTCAGCACCCTCTAATCGATAGTTAACGACGATATCAGTGTGAACCACCTGAAGATCTTTTGTGCTAGCCGTGGCGCTTTCTAATGATGCCTTATCTAATCTAACTGATATTTGCTGAACATCAGACACGGGATTAATGAAGTAAAATCCCGCTGGCAATGAGATAGGGTCAACTTTACCTAGAGTCGATTTAACGCCGATGTTCCCCGGATGGATAATCGTACACGCGCTTAAGGCAAAGAAGAATCCAAATATTAGCAAAGAGAATAATCGATATTTTTTAAATACATTACCTCGACCATCATTGAAAAAGTTCATGAATAGAAAAGCTGAGATTGTGCCTAACAGGCCGATGATTAGTAGTGTCATTTTTGTTTCCTTTTAAGCGATAATAGTTTTTAATATATTCCTGTAATACTCAGGATGGCCTGCTGAAGTATAAAGTCTTATTTCTTCTAATCTAGCAAGTTCCTTAGCGCAGTGAAAAAGAAGCTCATAAAGATCCTCAGGATCTGCAAGCTCTAAATTCTCCGTTTTAAATACGCGTTTTTCATTTATTTTTTTCTCATTAACATCTTTATATTTTAATATTTCCTCGGGATCGGTTAATTTTCTATACTCGAATGGACCTATAAATTCAATCTTTCCTCCGGTCCAGAATTTTTCAAATTCCTCATAGCCAATTGATATAGTTCCACGACCTAAAGGCTCAGTTATTTGTGAAAATCTTCCAATTATATCAATACCATCATCACACTTGCTATATTTTACGCCGTTAACGGATCTCAAGGTTCCAATCTTTTCGTAAATTTCTCCTTTTTTTGGTTTAAAATCATTTTCAGGTATAAACCTTCTGTATTCGTTCATTTTGTTTCTCCTATTTATGTTTATCGACTTACTTCTATTTCTGAATCTGGATGTTCTTTGCAAGCATCCAAATATTCTTTAACCCATGGCAAAAAGTTTTTATAAAGTCCCCAGCCATTTGGAGAATCGTATTTTTTATATACTTCTTCATTACCTAATAATTCAAAATATCCTTTTGAAAGAATAAGCACTATATCTTTTGCATACTTACAATTTATTTCTTCTGGACGCCACAAAGCCTTATAGAAATCATCAGAAACAGCCATGGCCATTTCATTTAAGTTGTGAGTAATATTTTGACAAAATACCATCTCATCTTCTCTTTTTAGTCCTTCTAAGCTTGGCTTTCCATAACAAACATACTTTTCTTTCCATAAGTAAACATCTAAGCTCATTGTTTTACTCCAATATATTTTAAAATTATTTTAAATGCCGCCATGAATACTAATCCTTGTGGCTATGTTTTTAGAAGCAAGAGCCAAAATTTCATCCTCGAAAAAAAATGACTTTTCCTTACAATAAGGAGTATATAAATTAAAATTTTCTACAATATCAAATGCTTTTTCTCTACAAGAAGATAGATCAGAATTTTCGAATGAAGCATACTCTATGATATTCCTTGCCAATAATAATAAATCACTTATATTGTTATACTCTATCTGAGTCATAGTAAAATTATATTTTTTTTCTATCTCTATTTCCATAATTTAATCCTATTTATTGACTCAGGCAGGGAATCGAACCCTGCACCACTCCCTTTCGGGGCTCTTCCATTGGAGCTACTGAATCATAATTTTAAAATGTGACATAACTATGTCCACACATAGCAAGCCTAGGCTGAATATCATAATCAAAGTGATCCAAATCATAAGCAGTGCCGCCTGATTCTAACCATATCATCATGTTTATATTTGGCCCAAAAATATAAGAAACAACATAAAGATCACAACCGAAACAATAGAATATGCTACACAAAGGATTTCTATCTCTAAGTGCCTTATAAGTATTAGATGATGGCTTTACAAGTTTTAAGGTTTTCTTTATTTCAAAGCCTGATATCATCAATCCTCAACAACATAAAACTTGCCATGATAATTTGGGGTGGGCCATGTTGGATCAATATAATCACCGTCCTTATCAACTATAAATCCATCTTTATCAAGAGTAAAAAAACGACCATCACCCCAAGCGTCTTTAGAAATCTTCTTGCCATCTATCAAAGCCTGCATAGCTTCCTTGTTGTTTTCAAGATACTTGCGTGGCTCTTTGTATTCTTCCCAGTCGTCAGATGAAAGGTCTGATGTTGTTAGCATGCAATTAATTTTTAATGACCCATTAACATTTTCTACAAAAGATATAGTTGACCAGCTAGGCATCCTTATCTTTTTAAACTTATTCGCCGCTTCTAAAAATTTCATAATCTACCCCAAAAATTATTTCTAATAACCTCAGCCTCAACCGGCTCCTCTAACTCTTGTACATTCTCTGCATCAACCACTTCATTAACTTCTAATGCCTGCTCTGCATCTTCATCAAGCAAGTTTTTAAAATGATCAAGGTAAGGATGAAAAAAAGTATAATGAAGCCTATTAAATCTTTCATTTGTAATAAACTCATCTCGATTCGGTTTTAAAGCAACAATCTTGTTAAACAACGCATTCATGTGAATCTCATCCTGAGTTACATTGCCATTATGCTGCACTACTGTTAGTGCCATGATGCACATATTCAATAAAGCATCAAACTCTTCTTCATTTAATTCTAAGTTCATTTTTTAACCTTTTATTATTATTTTTAAATTTATAGATCGATTATATTAATATTTGTCTTCTGCCTGGAATCGCACCAGGTCCTCTTCTGGTCAAGGAAGTGCTGCCACTATTGAGCTACAAAAGACATAATTGCGAGCAAATGGATTCGAACCATTGACCGACGGATTATGAGTCCGCTGCTACTACCGCTGAGCTATACTCACATAATAAATTGGCGCAGACGATGGGATTTGAACCCACGATACCTTGCTTGACAAGCAAGTGCCTTAACCACTAGGCGACGTCTGCATAAATTGCACGCAGCTGGACTCGAACCAGCGCTCGCCAGCATTAAGCCAACCGCTCTACCAACTGAGCCTATGCGTGCACAAAGTTCAAGTTTCCTGTTTAGCGCAAACTTGCAAAGCCGTAGAAATACCCGTAAACAGTTATTTCGTGGAAGTTTCCTGTATTTACCGTAAACTTGCAAAACGTAGCTTCATTATTGTCTTAAACATTGTCCCCTGAAAGCGAAGGTTAGAAAGTATAATTTAATTTTAAGTACCAAACTAACAAATGCACTGAATGTTCTTATAAGTTTTAAGGTGTAAGTCCATACAATGTACACCGCTATTTTAGTTGAGAAATAGCAACTCTTTCGCTGATCAATTACTTCAGCTAGAAAGTTTCAATTTTTAAGACTGCAAACTTACAACACGTTGTCTGAAAGTTAAATTTCTCCGCAGAGTATCGACGGAACAGTAATTAATCTTTCAAAAAACTGTATCTATTTATTATAGATGATAAATAGCAACTAACATCGTCCATCTCGCAGACCGCGTGAATTTACCCCGAAATCCATAAAGCTAATGCTATTCGTCAATAGCATGGGTATGACTCCCATTTAAAGAGATAGTCATACGCTAGGCTCTTTGTCGATTATCAGCATGTAACTAATAAAAACCACGCTAACCACCGACAAACAAATAGTACCACTCCACTGATAAGTATGCAATAGATTTTGCGATTAATTCTAATTAATTTCATTTCTACCACTTATCTCTACCAGATAGGTCTATATTTATATCAATTAATGGTTTAAATTTGATCTAATGTAAAAAATAAATCAATTGAAGGCTTAATGTTCGACTTTAAAAAGCCACTTTATGCAGAAATATTCAAGCAGCGCATTGAGCGACTGCAAGAGTTACGCCGCGATAAAGATAAGTTCAGAAAGCTATGGAAGTACTACAAGACGCATCCCGCTGATTTTATCAATGACTGGGGAACCACGTATGACCCACGTAATCCTGAGCGTGGCCTGCCAGCCATGGTGCCTTTCATCTTGTTTCCCCGTCAGCGTGAGCTTATTGAAAAGTTCGAGGAATGCTTCAGAGAGAGAAAGAGTCTTCTTGTCGAGAAGAGCCGTGATGTTGGAATTAGTGAATTAACTGTGGCGTATGCGGTTGCAAAGTGTTTATTCAACAAGGGCTTCCATTTCGGCTTTGGCTCTCGAAAAAAAGAATACGTCGATGCCAAGATGCCTCGCGCCCTGTTGTTTAAAGCTCGACGCTTCATCATACACTTACCAAAAGAGTTCGCAGGAGATTGGAATGAGCGCAAGCACAGCGCCGATATGCGTATTTATTTCCCGATGACTCAGGCGTATATATCAGGAGAGTCAGGAGACAACATGGGCAGGGGAGACCGATTCTCTATGTACGCGGACGATGAAAGCGCGTTCCACCCTCATCAAGAACTAGTCGATGCTGCACTCATGGCATCTACCAACTGCCGAATAACGTTATCAACCCCCTGCGGCCCATCCAATTTATTCGCTCGGAAACGCTTCAGCGGAAAAATTGAGGTATTTAGCTTCCCGTGGTATTCAGACCCACGGAAAACTCAAGAATGGTTCGATAAGAAAAAAGAAGAGGCGGAGTGCCTAATACGTTTTGCTCAAGAGTATGAGATGGATTACTACGGATCTATTGAGGGAATTATTATCCCTAAGGAATGGATTGATGAGTGTATTGATGCTCATATAAAACTAGGATTAACCCCTTCAGGGCCAAGATTGGCTGGACTGGATGTCAGCGATCAAGGTGCAGATAAAAATTGCTTTACTGGAAGGCAGTCATTTTTGCTTGAATATCAAAATGAATGGTCAGGGAAAGGAATTGACCTAATGATAACCTTAGAAAAATCCATGCAAATTTGTCGCGATTTTGATTATGAAGAAATCTCTTATGATGCAGTAGGTCTTGGCGGAGCATTAAGAGGAGATGCTAGGGTTCTTAACGCGCAAGCAAGATCAGATAGAATTAGATCAATACCTGTTTTTGCATTTCTCGGAAGTGGAAAAGTTATTGATCCAGATGGAAACCCATATTGCGATAGAGGATATTATGAAGAGGGAGCGAACCAACCTACCAATAAGGATTATTTTGCAAACAGAAAAGCGCAAGCCTGGATGGAATTTAGAAGACGTTTTCAGTTAACATACAGATGGATAAAATTTAATAAGCCCTGCGATCCTTCTGAAATTATTTCCATCTCAAGTAAAATAGATGGTTTATCACAATTAAGAATGGAGCTATCTCAGGCAAGATTTGTGAAAGATAATGATAAAAAGATTATGGTAGATAAAAAGCCGGATGGAACAAAATCGCCAAATCGGGCCGATTCGGCCGTAATTTGTTTCGCTAAGCAAGATAAAAGAAGAGGTCTACACAGTGCGCGGATTGGTAACATACGTTAAAGATAAATTTAAGAAGAAAGAAGATCCTTTAATAACTGAGCTAAAAAATAGCTTAACGGTATTATCGGATAAAGTTGATTTCTACAAAGAAGCGCTTGATAGAACTTACGAAAAAAAAATTGAGCCTATCGAAGACAAAACAAAAAAAACAGATGAGTTAAAAGTTTTTTGGAAGGATATTTGCGATAATTCAATAGATAAAACTCTAAAGAAAAATATTGAAGCTACATTCAAATCAAAGCCTCAGACAGGATTTGCAATGGATAGCTGCGACAATACAAGCTATGCAAATAGTGGATGGGGTTTTTATAATAATGATATTTTTGCTTATTATGCGCAAACAAGATTTATTGGCTACGCGCAATGCGCCATACTTTGCCAGCATTGGTTAATTAATAAAGCCTGCTTAGTTCCAGCGGAGGATGCTATCAGAAACTGGTTTGACATCCTTGTTAATGACGGTAAAAAAGTAGATAAAAAAATAATAGAAGAGATGGTTGATTTAGATAATCAATTCAATCTTCATGAGAATCTAAAGGATGCTATTTATAAAAATAAAGTATTCGGAATTAGAGTGGTTTATTTTGTAGTTGATTTGGGAAGCGCAGAAAAAAATAAAGAATTTTATAAGAATCCATTTAATATAGATGCTATAACACCTGGATCATATAAGGGGATATCACAAGTTGATCCTTATTATATGACTCCAGAATTTGATTTTAATTCAGCAAGTAATCCCGCTAGTAAAGATTATTTAAACCCTACTTGGTGGAATGTTCCTGGCGGTGTTTACATGCACCGAAGCCATTGCGTCGTTCTTAGAACGGAAAATCTTCCTGATATGATTAAGCCAATGTACCAATATGGGGGGATTCCTATTCCTCAGTTGATAGCAGAGTTAGTCTACAATGCAATGCACGCAGCAGGTGACGCAGTAGAGCTGGTAAACACTAAGCGAACGGACGTTGTATTTACTAATATGATGGCAGCATTACAAAATCAGGACAATTTTACACAGAAGGCTAAGGATTACATAGCAAACCGAAGAAATACTGGGACCAAGTACTTGGATCTTGATGACAGAATGGAGCAGTTTGATACATCTCTTACCGATGTTGTAGAAGTTCAGATGATGCTATTGCAATTAGTTGCAGCAGGCTCAAACGTTATTGCATCTCGGCTGCTTGAAACATCTCCCAAGGGCTTTAATTCTGGTGATGCAGAAGAGAAGGCATATAGACTTAGTCTTGAAACTTTGCTGAAGCAAGTTACTCCAATTGTTCATCGTCATCATGAGCTTATTATGAAATCTATTATAACTCCAAAATATAAAAAAGATTTCACATGCAAAATATCTTGGAAGAAACTAGATTCTGTTACACAAAAAGAAGTCGCAGAAATTAACGAGATTGATGCTAGAACAGGGCAAACATTGATTATGTCCGGCGCAATTGACCCTCAAGAGGAGCGAGCAAGAATAGCTCATAATGAGGAATCAAACTATTCTGGAATTGATGAGGATAAGATAATAGAAAAGCCTGAAGAGGAGTCTAATGATTCAAATGACTACGAAGAATAAACGATTACTTAATCGTGATAAAAATGTAATTAAGGGGCACACCCTTAATTACAATGCTGCACTTCAAAGAAATTATCATAATCAAATAATGATTCTTGTTAATGACATGACATTTACTACAACACTTGAGCTATCAAAATTATTTTCATCTAAAGCATTCGAATCATTTTTAAATAAACAAAATAAACTTTCTGCTATTGATGAGGACGATTCCGATAAAAGCATATCCTCTCAAGCTAGGATTTTGATTAATTCACTTATAGCTAAATTTTCATATATATTTAATAAAAGAGCAAAATTGATTGCAAAAGAAATGTTGCGTAAGACAAAAAATATTAGCCTAGTAAACTTGAACTTTAGTTTCGGAAAAATGAAAGACGGACTTTCAATTAAAAAGGAAGTGTTGGAAAAAGGAACTGATGACATTTCAAAGTCAATTATTGAAGAAAACATAACTTATATAAATTCATTGCAAGAAAAATATTTTACGGATGTTTCTGGATCCGTTATGCGCGCCATTAGCGAAGGAGGAGATGGAATAAAATCACTAATACCAGATTCTGAAAAAATAATTAATCATTCAGAAAAAAAATCGACTGGAATATTAGGAAAATATAACTTACTAGTAAGCAGTAGAGCGGCAAGAATAGCATACGATCAAACCAGAAAAGCTTACACTGCAATTAACAAGCAAGGATTGATGAATGCAGGAATAAAAGAGTTTGAATGGGTTTATACCTATGAATCAAGATACCCGAGGCATTCGCATATAAAAATTGACGGCGAGATATTTTCATTCGACAATCTATTATCTGAGCAAGCCGCGTTAGGAGTTCCTTCTAAAGATCGAGGTTTACCTGGATTTCCAGCAAATTGTTTTACAGGATCAACTATAGTATCTCTTGCTAATGGATGTCGTAACCTCTGGAGATACATGTATAGAGGGGATATGGTCTCCATAAGTTTTAATGGCGGAGAGATTATCGAGTGTACACCTAACCACCCAATATTGACCTTGAGGGGCTGGATTCCTGCCAATAACGTGAATGAGGGAGATTATCTCGTCTCTTGCCAAGCTTATGACAACAGGATCATTGATAACAAAAAAACAAAAATCACGACCACTTTCGCTGATCTTTTTTATTCTATCGAGGCTTCCGGCTCCAAATTTACTGATATTGGCTCTAAATTTAACTTCCATGGCGATGTGCCCGAGGTCGATGTCGATACAATAATCACCGATAATTGCCTGCCTTTCTGGGATAAATCCATCGGCGACGAGGACATTGAAAAGCTCTTCCTCACCTTTTCCGATTTGATCATCAATAATTTTATTCCTGGCTTTATGTCCAAGATTGTTGAGCTTGGCTCTTCTGGCGGATTTGCTCAAAAGTTTTCTTTCGTCAATGGTGAGTTTAGACATTCTGATTTTACTAGCGACACTTCCATTCCTGAGAATAATTCCTTCCCCCTGAAGGATACTATTAATTTTTTGCCGACTAACTTTATAGAAAATAGAGATAGATTGGACGCTTTCTCCTTTATTATATCTTGCGACAATTTTGGAGCCATTAGCATTCACAGCTTTGATTTTAATAGTGCTTGGCAAAATATAATTAATTCTATTCCTAAGGGCTTTTGTCAAATGACTTTGTCCTACTTTATTAATTTTGCAAAACTCTCTCAAAGTCATTCCCTCATCCAAAAATTGTTTCGCGTTGAGAAGAAAGTCAGTAGTATATTTGAAGGCCATGTTTACACCATGGAAAGTTATAATGGATGGTTCAATGTATCATCTACAGAAATAACAAGCAAGAATTGTAAATGCAAAATGCGAGCTATATTTCGTTTTTAATATGAGGATTATTTAGATGGCGACGATTGAATTACAAAATGAATTATCTGAAATTCATTTAGCTTTTGATATTTCAGAAAGCAAAAGAAACTATAATAAAGATGGTTTTTTCGAAATTAAAGCAAACCCTATCGCGCGATCTGGGATATTAGAATATCTCGGGAAAAACATTATTGATTCAGATGGAAATGTTTTAGAAGGAATTGATCCTAATAAAATGTATAAAGTTTTTAGATCTCCAGCGCAATTATCTGCAAGTGACACTTTAGATTCTTTTAAAATAAAACCAATTATTGATGGACACGCTTACTTATCAGTGAGTAATAAAGATGGAATTTTGCCAGAAGAAAAAATAGTACATGGAGCTACTGGGCAAGAGGTTTTCTATGATGAAACTGACGGAATGTTAAAATCTAATTTAATGTTTTTTTCAGGCCACATGAATAAAGAAATGGAAAAAGGAAAAAAACAAATATCTATTGGAGCAACCTGCTTGTACAAAATACAAAACGGTGTTTATAATGGACAGGAATACGAAGTGGTGCAAGAAAACATCGCAGGCAATCATATTGCAATCGTAAACAATGGTCGATCGGGTGCGTTGGTAGCGGTTCTTGATCAAGCGGAAACAAATCAAGAGGCGGTTATTGAAATGGCTGATAACGAATACAAGAAAGACGATGAGTCTAAAGACGCTCCTATGAAAGATGAAGAATCAAAAAAAGATGAGTCAAAAGACAAGTCTGTTACTCTTCAAGATTGTATGGATGCGATTACTGAAATACGTGAAGATGTGCGTGCAATGAAAGAAGCAAAAGCGGCTGCAATTGCTGATAGCGAAAGTGAAGCAGATAAAAAAATTCCCGCTAAAGACGAGTCAGAAAAAGAATCCAAAGAAGATAAAAAGGATGAGGAAAAATCTGGCGCTAAAGCTATGGATGAAAAAGAATTCCTTCTTAGAAATAATGAAAGAGAAAATTTTGCAAAAAGTCTTGCCGATCATATTACTATTCCAAATAAAGATATTTTAACTTTAAATGAAATGGCTCAATATGGCGTTAAAAAACTAAAGGAAATGGGTCATACCATTGAATGCGCAATTGGGGATGAAGTCACCTATTTAAAAGGTTTTTTAACAGGAAAAGAAGCGCCACAAGCAGTTGTTATGGCGATGGATAAAGCAGATAAGCCAAAGGTTGAAGCCTATGACTTTCTTTCAGCATACAAAAAAGGGGAAATTTAATCATGGCATTTCAATCAGCAACTTATCAAACAATGGGTGTTGGCATTCAGGGCGAGATCTATCAAAGCGCTCCCTGGTCAGGCCAAGCGTTAACAATTAATTCAGTTTCGGCGGCTTATAATGTTATTGGTAAAACAGTAGCTACATGGCAGCCTACCCAAGGAACACTTTATGTCGCCGCTGGTCAAGGATCAGATGCTTCAACAAAGTGGGCGGGTTTTCTTGCAAGCCCTAAATCGTTAGCTTTATATAATGGTGATTTTACAGCAAGCATGACAGTTGCGAATTCATCGCAAGTAGTTATTTGCTCTATGGGTGTGATGTTAGTTTATCTACCAGCAGCAGCTAATATCGGTGATAAAGTTTGTTATAACACGACAACAGGCACTATTACGACTATTGCACCAGGGGCTACTTTGTCCGCAGGTACACTATTTGCCCAGGCAGAAGTAATTAACTACTCAACAGCAGGCGCAGGCTTGGCGGTAATTAGGATTCAACCGACATACGCAATACCAGCAGCAGCATAAACTAACGATTATTAGGTGAAAAATATGAACTATTCAAGACAGAACATGACAGCAATCCAGTCTGTCATTCATGCTAGAGACTTCGATGCAAGAAAAGGAAAAAGCGTTGAAAACTTTAACGGCACAAAAGAAAATATCCAGTCCTTAAGAAGCATGGGTATTTTTTATGATGAACATCCTTTAAGCCAGGTATATGAAGCGGCTAAAAATCAACGTGGGGCAGTTGTTTTTGATGCCGTTACTCTTCAGGTAACGCAGAATACACCTTCAGTTCCCACGCCAATCCAGTTCTTGCAATATTGGCCTACTGGTCAAGTTGCGGTTTTAACATCGATCAGGCAAGCTGATAAGCTGATGGGATATGCAACATTGGGTCGGTGGGAAGATCAACAAGTTGTTCAGTCTGTAATCGAAATGACGGCTAATCCGGTGGTTTATTTAGATAATACTGATAATGTACAGGCAAGTTATCAGCCTTCATACAATCCTCGTACGATTATTCGTTTGCAAATGGGTTTAACTGTATCTCAACTAGAGTCTAAACGAGCTGCCGCAGGTATGCTTGATGATGCTGGCTGGAAACGAAAAGCGGTTGCCCAAGGTTTAGAGATCGCTCGGAATTCAATTGCGTTCAATGGATTCATATCCGGCGCAGGTGGAACGTATGGTTTTCTAAACGCGCCGGAATTAAGCGCATACACTATCGTTCCAGCAGGCGCAGGAAGCTCTACAACTTGGGCATCAAAAACAGCCTTAGAAATTATTCAAGATCTATTGACTGCTTTTGTTGCGCTTAGAAATCAAACTCAGGGTAATGTAAATCCAAAAACTACCCCAACCACGTTAGCGGTTCCAACGAATTGTATCGATTGGCTAAGTAAAACAACTGAATTTGGTTACACAGTTAATACATGGTTAGAGAAGGATTATCCTATGTGCCGCGTAGTTGACGCTCCTCAGTTGCAACTTGCTTACTCAAACTCTAACGTATTCTATCTATATGGAGATATGGTATCGACCGAAAACGATCCGTACTCAACAGATGGCGGCGAAACTTGGTTAGCAGGCGGACCTACTAAGCTTCTATTGCTTGGCGTTCAACAAAAGACTGATGGTTTCGAAGAACGTTATTCTAATGCGACTATGGGTGCTATGTGTAAACGGCCTGTGAATTCAACGCGTTACTATGGGATATAAATTGATCAATTAGATCAAAATTAAGTTAGTGCGGTTGAAACTTGTTGTTTTTCCTTGAGTTTTCAACCGCAGTAATGATCTGCAAGTTATTCTCTACGTGCAGTCCACAGACTAATTTATGGGTTAAGGGTATGATGTGATCCACATTGTGCTCTACTCCCGTTTCTTCAGTGATTCGAACACATTCTCTATAAATAGCTAATATTTTTTCTTTATCGGCCCATGATACGGTAGCTTTCTTTTTTAAAGCTCTTCTTCTAGCATGTTTAGCCTGAACAATGGCTCGATTTTCGATTAAATACAATCTATCGTATTTCTTAAATTGATCTTGATTTTCAGCCCTGTATTTTACGGCATATTCTTTTATCCAGTTTGGATTAGACTCAACCCATTTTTTTCTTCTTAATTTCTCCTTTTCTTTATTGTTTTCATAAAATCTACGAGATTTTTCTCGGCATTTTTCAGGATTATTTTTCTGCCATTCAGCCTGTATTTTTTTTACTTTCTCTTTATTTTCAGATCTGTACTTAGCACTCCTTGCCTTATGCCTTTCAGGATGAGCATCTCTAACAGCCTTTCTAGCAATGCTGGTACATTGTTTGCAGGTATATTCATGACCGTCATTTTCTTTTCGTGATTTGGCAAAACATTCAAACGTTTTTTCCGTTTTACACTTGTTACAAACTTTCATAATACTCCTTACTGGTAGGTATATTATAACACAACAAAAGTCAATGTATAGTTTACAAAAAAATAATTTAACCCTATAATATTTTTAAATTAGGAGACCTACTTATGCCATACATTTTTTCAACTCACCCGTGCTCAGGTAATTTCACAAAATATAAAGATATCCCAGAAGGGGTGAAAGGATTTACGCCAAGAGAAACTGAAAGAACATTACTTATAAAAGGAGGCGCTGGAATATATGATGAAAAACTAGGTCATGCTCCTGCTGTTATTGAAACGTTTGTAAATGATGAAGAATTAGTTTTCCTTAAAAGTCTTAAGCATTTTAATGATCAAGTGGATCAAGGATTTTTGACTGTTATGAATGATAACAAAGTTAGCGCAGAAGAAGTTTCGAAAGGCATGGAGAAGAAAAACAAATCTCTACCGATGGATGAAAAAAATATGCGATTAAAAAAGAAAGGAAGCGGAGAGTCAGTCGTTTATGAAATGGAATCTGTCGAAGAAAGAGAAGCAAGAAGCCAAGAGAATAAATAATAAATGGCAGATTCATTGATTGAGTTCGACTATGCTGTATTTAAACGTCAAATTCCAAAATACAAGGATTTGACTGAGGCGTACGTTAATCAATTTTGGGACATCGCCATTCTTTTCATGAGCAATGCTGACTACGGTTGGCTAAGAGGGGCTAAGCGTCAGCTTGGCCTCAATTATTTAACCGCCC
>Ga0247817_10000102_pt1 | contig 68239 bp, 60 predicted proteins | sample UWRJL212509R1_FD_178010 | JGI IMG/M metagenome (GOLD analysis project Ga0247817, IMG submission 178010) | Plant litter microbial communities from Arlington Agricultural Research Station in Wisconsin, United States - UWRJ-L212-509R-1 | ecosystem: Environmental > Terrestrial > Plant litter >... | reverse complement strand
ATGTCATGGAGCTTGATATTTACGCGATTGTTTGGATAGATCGTGTCGATGGAAGCTTTGACTTCCATTAATAATTCGTCAATTCGGGCAATGTCCAGCACCTGTTTTCTGCCGTCATATCCCGTTTGGGTAAGCTTTAAAAGACTTTCGGTCAGGTTGCCGAGCTTTGAAGCCTGCCTGTTTATGGTTTCTAAAGAACCCACATATTCCTCGGTTGCTCTTTCTTTTAATAGCATGATTTCAGTTTCGGCAATGATTGTGGTAATCGGCGTTTTCAATTCGTGCGACGCATTATTGATAAAGTTCGCCTGAATTTCAAACGACGTTTCCAAGCGGTCAAGCATGTCGTTAAACGTTTTTGTGAGGTCTGAAATCTCGTCTTCGCCTTCAGTGTCGGGCAGGCGGTTGTGTAGGTTTGACGCGCTGATTCGCTTTACTTCCTTGGTAATTCTAGCCATTGGGTCAATGACTCTCCTTGCCAGAAATCTTCCGAAGAAATAAGCCAGAATGACAAAACCGATACCTCCAAAAACCAAAATCTGAAGTATATAAATCGTGCTCAAACTCCCACGTCTGTCTTTTGCCGTCACGATAACCATATATTTCTGTCCTGATTCAGAGAAAATCTGTCCATAATAATAGCGGTTGTCATCTTCAATCCAGCCTTTTCCGGTTTTCATGACTTCTCCATAAAATTCTGAAGGCAGGTTTAAATTGGTGTTGTATTCAAAGCTGTCGCTTCCGTTTACTTTCAAGACAAAATCTTTCTCGTCGATCAGTTCTTCAAGGCCTTCGCTCTTGAATTCTTGAAAATACTTTGCTTTAATGGTATCGTGCTGGTAATAAATAGACGCTGCAATCTCGGCCCTGTCCTGAAGCCTTTTTAAGAAATGGTATTGGTTGTTCTGCTTGAATAAAAAGAAAACCACCACGCTCAAAAGCAACGTGCTGAAGCAAGAGAGGGCGATGTAAGTAAAGGTAATTTTCTTTCTGATCTGCATTAAATTGGTCGTATTACATAACCCAGACCTTTCATCGTGTGGATTAATTTGTTCTGAAATGGCTTGTCAATTTTATTTCTGACATAATTTATATAGACGTCCACCACATTCGTGTTCATGTCAAAGTTGATATCCCAGACGTTGTCAAGCAGCTGTTCTCGGGACAGAATATTGCCGGCATTTCTTGCCAGGTAGTATAAAAGCTTGAATTCCTTTGCCGTCAGGGTAATCGATTCGCCGTTTCGCTTTACTGATTTTGAGCGTCCGTCGATTTCAAGATCGTCGATTACAATCACGTCGTTTGGTTTGTTGTCTTGGTTGGATCGTCTTGCGAGTGCGCTGATTCGCGCTTCTAATTCTGAAAATTTAAACGGTTTTGCCATATAATCATCCGCGCCAGCGTTAAGGCCCGTAACCACGTTTTCTGTAGTTCCAAGTGCGGTCAAAAGCAGAATCGGCACAAAGTTTTTTGCAGCGCGAAGCCTTCTGCAAATCTCGATTCCATTGATATCCGGAAGCATGATGTCTAAAATCACTACGTCAAAATTATGATTCTGAATCATCTCAAGAGCCGTCCTTCCGTCCATTGCCACGCTCACCTCGTTATTGTTCTCAGAAAGTCCTTTTCTGATAATCGATAACAAGTTTGGTTCATCTTCAACAACTAGCAACTTCATAAGCGGGGGAGGATTTTAGTGCAATTAACAAAAATAGGGATTGAGTTCTTAATTTTTTGTCAAAGAAACCAATTCCCATTCACTTTTAAGAGATTCTTAAGGCAATAAAATACTTTCTCTTGATTATGGAATTATCTTCCTTTATTTTTATAAATATCGAAAACGATTGCCAATACTGTAACATTTTAATTTTGCGAAGACTAATTGTGAAACCAAAAACAACAATCGATAATGAAAAGATTTATTCCAATTTTAGCACTTCTATTATTCGGATTTCTATTATTTTACACAACGCTTCCGGTTATTAATTACGGATTTATCGGACTTCCGGTTCTTCTTGTCTTCATAATTATTATGGCGATAATCACTTTTACGAAGTTGGAAGTGGTGAAGCCGGCCAATAAATTACGCTTGATCTCGGCACCGCCAAAATTCTTCTTTTTCGCACTGCTGGCCGTTTTGGCATACGTAGTAATTGTGCCGCTTTTGACAAGTTTGCCAATGTTCAGAAGCGATGCCTACCAGAAATTGATCGGCGATGTAAAAAACGGAGAGAACTTAAAGAACCACATTGCCCCAATTTCTTTGGATAAGATTCGTGTGGTTGACGAACAACTGGCCATGCTTTTAGGCGAGAAGATCATCGGTTCGCAGCCGTCATTGGGTAGCCAGACTGAAATCGGCGAATTTACAATTCAAAAAGTAAATGATGAACTGTACTGGGTTGCACCACTGCTGCACACCGGTTTTTTTAAATGGTATAACAATTCTGGCGGTACTCCTGGCTATGTGATGGTTTCGGCAACCAATGAAAGAGATGTGAAATTGATTCAAGATGTGAAAGGAAAGCCTGTCAGAATCAAGTACCAGCCTGAAGCTTTCTTTGGGTCGCGCATTGACCGCCACGTTTATTTTAATGGCTATGCAACTGTGGGATTAGAAGATTTTAATTTTGAGATTGATGATAGCGGCCATCCGTATTGGATTGTGACCAAATATAAGAAACGCATCGGCTTTGCCGGAAATGACGCCACCGGAGTGCTTGTGGTAGATGCTGAAACGGGTGCGATTCAAGAGTATGATATTGCTAATACACCGCTTTGGGTGGATAGAATCCAGCCGATTTCTTTCATCGAAGAGCAATTGAATGACTGGGGCGAATATGTGCAGGGCTATTGGAACTGGTCAAACGAAAATAAATTAATGACCACCGAAGGGCTGACTTTGGTCTATGGCGAAAACCACAAATCATACTGGTACACGGGATTGTCATCTGTAGGGAAAGAAGAATCTGCCGTGGGTTTTGTCTTGGTGGACACCAGAACGAAGGAAGCGACTTATTACAGGCAAAGCGGCGCGACAGAATATGCGGCGCAAAGCTCAGCCGAAGGAAAGGTGCAGGAAAAAGGATACCACGCGTCACTGCCGATTCCTTACCTGATCAATAATATACCGACATATGTGATGACTTTGAAGGATGATGGCGGTCTGGTGAAAATGTTTGCGATGGTTTCCATCAATGACTACACGATTGTGGGCGTGGGCAACACGATGCGTGAAACGCTGATGGCCTATAAAAATGTATATAACATGGCAGATAACGGAATCGATCCAGCTTCAGTTTCAACAAAGAAAAGTTTCAAATCAATAGTGACAAGAATTGAAAATGACGTTAAAAACGGAAATAGTTTTTACTATTTTACTGTAAGAGATTATCCGAATATCTTCGTAGGTTCTTCGCAATTGTCAAATGAATTGCCAGTTACAATGGTTGGTGATTCGATAACCATTTCGTTTGACGTCGACTTAGAGGAGGTGATCGACGTTTCCAGCTTCGACAACATTAATATCGGAAAGAAGAAATAGGTTTTCTAAAGACTTAGAAATAATTTCAAATAGTAAGAAGGAGGATTCTTGATAGCCATATCGAGTTTCCTCCTTTCTTTTTGGGGTTTCTATACCCTTTTGTATCGTTTCGAATCCCTGAAAGCCAATTTCTAAGCCATTTATTCCAAATTAATTCTAGAGACGAGAAATAAGGTTCTACAGAAGAGAACTAGTTTCCTACAGACGAGTAATTTTGTTTTACAGATGGAAACTAAGCTTCTACAGACGGAAAATCAGCTTCTACAGATGGAAATCAAGCTTCTAGAGATGAGTGTTAATAACCTAGAGACGAGATAAAAGCTTCTAGAGATGGAATTTATATTGATTTAATTACTACTTTGGTTGCTTAAAATCAATACTATGTACACTTCATTCCATAAAAGAAAAAATATCAAGATCAATAAAAGCAGTATTGTGTTAAACCTTCACCCGGTTTTTAAGGCAAGGAATATTCTGCATCCCAATGCCTATTTATTGAAACTGGGCATAAGCAGGGGTTCTGCCAATAAAATGCTGAAAGGCGAGATCGTGCAACTGAATTTCAACCAAATGACATTGCTGTGCACGAGCCTGAATTGCAGTCCGAATGACCTTTTTGCATTGCGTGAAATGACGCTTCCAGAAAATCACGAGCTCAATAAAATAAAACCGCTGAAGCCGAAAGAAGAAACGATTTCTGTGCAAGAATGGCTGAATGGGAAGTCAGTGGATGAGGTGCAGGAGATTTTGAAGAAGAGGGAATAAGTTAGGCAACAGGCAGGAGGCAATAGACAAAAGGCAATAGGCAGGAGGCAAAAGGCAAAAGGCAAAAGGCAAAAGGCAAAAGGCAGGAGGCAAAAGGCAAAAGCGGTTTGCGAATAGAAATTCCGGCAATATAAAGTCGCCCGTTTTGTCATTCCGACGAAGGAGGAATCCCTGCTCAGCACTCGATTGTGCTAGGCGATAGGCAGGAGGCAATAGGCAAAAGTGGTTTGGGAATAGAAATTCCGGCAATATAAAGTCGCCCGTTTGTCATTCCGACGAAGGAGGAATCCACCGCTCAGCACTCGATTGTGCTAGGCGATAGGCAAAAGGCAAAAGCGGTTTGAGAATAGAAATTCCGGCAATATAAAGTCGCCCGTTTTGTCATTCCGACGAAGGAGGAATCCACCGCTCAGCACTCGATTGTGCTAGGCAATAGGCGATAGGCAGGAGGCAAAAGGCAAAAGTGGTTTGCGAATAGAAATACCTGCAATATAAAGTCGCCCGTTTTGTCATTCCGACGAAGGAGGAATCCACCGCTCAGCACTCAATTATGCGTGAAGATTCCTCCTTCGTCGGAATGACAAGATTTTCGCCGTTGCGAATTAAAATAAAAAAAAATAAACATTTAAGGCAACGCTTAATTTTTCTTAATTTCTTAATGGTTTAAAATCTTTGCGAAAAAACTTTTGCGAAACTTTGCGAAAATCTCTGTGTCTCTTTGCGTTAAACCTACACACCGCGCCATAACTGCAAATCTTGAAAATAAAAAAGCGCCTATTTTTAGACGCTTTAAAATTATTTCTTCTTTGCTTTTTTTTCAGGCAATAACTTAAACGAACTCGCGACAAATCGGTCATTCTTTACTTCGCCAGTAACTTCTGCCTGGCGTACTTTAGAACAAAAGCCATCTGCACCGTGAGAATCGCCGTGGTCATCGATTTTGGTCCCGTCAACGAAATATGGTTTTCCGTCAATTTTCACTGCCAAAGAACAGCCTTTGCCCTTCATTCCGAAGTTGCACTGCCCGCAAGAAGCTTCCACAACTTCAGGTTTCGTAATTTTTTTATCCTGTGCATTTGCTCCAAAAGCTAGGAACAAAAATGCGATTGCCAATATTTTTTTCATGGTCTAATAGTTTACGGTTATTAATTTAGCGGCCTCTTTTGCGCGTTCTACGATTTCTTCAATGTTAGTCTCCAAAGCATCAGAAGTCAAGGCTACCGCCATTCTTCGGTAAGGCCTTGTCGTAGGTTTTCCAAAAACTCTAAAATCCGTCTTCGCCAATCCTGCAATTTTCTCCAAACCTTCATAACTTGGATTCGTAGAATTTTCTGAAGCCAAAACTACAGCGCTCGCTCCGAATTTTTCCAACGTAATTTCAAAAATCGGGAGGCTCAAAATCGCACGCAGGTGCAATTCAAATTCATTGAAGTTCTGCGTTCCTGCTAAAGTCACCATTCCGGTATCGTGCGGTCTTGGAGACAATTCAGAGAAATAAACGCCATCATCGGCCAAGAAAAATTCCACGCCAAAAAGTCCCGCGCCACCAAGGGCTTCGGTTACTTTCTCGGCCATATCTTGTGCTTCGAATAAATCTTTATCCGAAATTCTTGCCGGTTGCCAGCTTTCCTGATAATCACCGCGTTCCTGTCTATGCCCAATCGGAGCGCAAAACAGCGTCGGATTATTGTTTTGCGTAACCGTCAAAAGCGTGATTTCTGAATTGAATTTCACGAATGCTTCAACAATCACTTCCACAACATCGCCACGAGAACCTTCCACGGCATAATTCCAAGCTTTTTCAATATCGTCTGGCGTTTTGATCGTTGATTGTCCTTTTCCTGAAGAAGACATTAAAGGTTTCACCACGCATGGAATCCCGACATCTTTCACAGCATTTTGCAATTCTTCTGATGAGGTTGCGTATCTGTAATTTGCGGTTTTTAGTCCTAATTCCTTGGAAGCCAAATCACGAATCGCTTTTCTGTTCATCGTAAAATTCGCCGCCTTCGCGGAAGGAACTACCGTGATTCCCTGTTTTTCATAATCATAAAAACGCTCTGTGCGAATCGCCTCAATTTCTGGAACGATAAAGTCAGGTTTATGTTTCGCTACGATTTTGTCTAAAGCGTCTCCGTCAAGCATATTGATGACTTCAAAACCGTGTGCCACCTGCATTGCCGGTGCATTTTCATAACTGTCAACAGCAATCACGGTTTGACCTATGCGTTGTGCAGCAATCACAAATTCTTTTCCTAATTCTCCGGAACCGAGTAATAGTATTTTTGACATAGTCTATAAATAGTTTAAGGTTCAAAGTTTAAGGTTTTGGATAACTTTAAACTTTGAACCTTAAACTTTAAATGTTTTTATATTTAAGCTAAAGCTTCTTTTATTCTTTTCAAGGCTTCCGTTAAGATTTCTTCGCTAGTCGCATAAGAAAAACGAATGCAGTTTGGATTCCCAAAAGCGTCTCCGGTTACAGTCGCCACATTTGCTTCTGCCAAAAGATACATTGAAAAATCATCCGCATTTTTGATTTCAGTTCCTCGCAATGTTTTTCCGAAGTAAGAAGAAACGTCTGGGAAAACATAAAATGCACCTTCAGGAACGTTTAATTTCAATCCGGGAATATCGTTGATCAAACGAACAACCAAATCTCTACGGCCTTTGAAAGCGGCAACCATATCGTTCAAAACACTTGGATCAGCGTCAACCGCAGTAATCGTCGCTCTTTGTGCAATAGAATTTGCTCCGCTGGTTACTTGACCTTGCATTTTCGTACACGCTTTTGCGATAAATTCTGGAGCTCCGATGTAACCGATTCTCCAACCTGTCATTGCGAAAGCTTTTGCCACTCCGTTTACGGTAATTGTTCTGTCAAACATTCCCGGAATTGAAGCGATACTGCAGAAAGTTCCAGAAAAATTGATGTGTTCGTAGATTTCATCCGCAACCACAAAAATATTTGGATATTTCTCCAAAACTTTTGATAAGGCAGTCAATTCTTCACGGCTATAAACAGAACCACTTGGATTGCAAGGAGAACTGTACCAGATCATTTTTGTCTTTGGCGTAATCGCAGCTTCTAATTGCTCTGGCGTAATTTTAAAATCACTCTCCACAGAAGTTGGAACTTCCACAGGAATGCCGCCTGACATTTTTACGATTTCAAAATAGCTAACCCAGTAAGGAGCAGGGAGAATTACTTCGTCACCGTCGTTTAACATTACTTGGGCAATATTATATAAAGATTGTTTTGCACCAGTCGAAACCACTACGTTTGCTGGTTTGTACTCTAAATTATTGTCTCTTTTAAATTTTCTGCAAATAGCTTCTTTTAATTCAGCATATCCGTCAACTGGCGAATAAGTGCTGTAGTTTTCGTCGATGGCTTTCTTCGCTGCTTCTTTAATGAAGTCTGGCGTATTGAAGTCTGGCTCGCCCAAACTTAAACTGATAATGTCTTTTCCTTGTGCTTTTAATTCTCTGGCCAATGCTGCCATTGCCAATGTTTGTGAAGTTGATAAGCTGTTAATTCTATCCGATAAATGGTTCATTGAATAAGGGTTTGTTGTTTATGGGTTTTGTAGTTAATTATGCAATTGCAGGATTTTGTCCTAAATCTCTCAAGTGTTTAAAGTGAGCAATAACAGCACCTCGCATCGTTTTAAATTCGTGATAGGGAAGGTTGCATTCTTTTGCAGTTTCTTTCACGATTTCAGCAATTTTGCCATAATGAACATGGCTGATGTGCGGGAAAATGTGGTGCTCAATTTGGTGGTTCAATCCGCCGGTAAACCAGTTTACGATTCTGTTTTTTGGAGCAAAATTTGCCGTAGTGTATAATTGATGGATTGCCCAAGTATTTTCAATTTCTCCTTCTTCATTCGGAACCGGATTTGTAGTTTCATCCACAACGTGTGCCAATTGGAAAACGATGCTCAAAATTAATCCAGCAGTATAATGCATCACAAAAAAACCGATCAAGACTTTCCACCAAGCAATTCCAATAATCATCGGAAGCACTAACCAAACCGAAACATATATAATTTTAGTAATTACCAAAACTGTCCATAATTTGGTAGGACTTTGTGGTTCTCCATACGATAATTTTCGTTTTAAATACGCTTTCATTTGCTTGAAATCTGTAGTCAGCGCCCAGTTAAAAGTCAATAATCCGTAAAGAAAAACAGAATAATAATGTTGGAATTTATGAAAACGATGCCATTCCGCTTCTTGTGTAAAACGGATGATTCTTCCCGCATCTAAATCTTCATCATGACCGTGAATATTGGTATAAGTATGGTGCAAAACATTGTGCTGTACTTGCCAGTTGTGAACATTTCCGGCTAAAATATAAATGCTTCCGCCCATAAATTTGTTCAGCCAAGTTTTATTCGAGTAAGAACCGTGGTTTCCGTCGTGCATTACGTTCATTCCAACGCCTGCCATACCGATTCCAATAACAATTGAAAGCAAAAGCATTACCCAGAAAGGCATTTCTAAGGTTAGAATTAAAAAGTAAGGCGTCAAGAAAAGCACGAACATAATCACTGCTTTTAAGTGCAGTTTCCAGTTTCCGGTTTTTTTGATATTATTTTCCTTAAAGTAATTGTTCACGCGAGAATTCAGCGTCCTGAAAAACTTTAGGCTGTCCTGTTTAGAGAAAGTAGGGATATTGGTATTCATAGATAATTTATAATTATTCAAAATAGAAGTTCAAAGGTAAATATTCTTATGTATGTAAACGTTGAAAAACCTAAAAAATTTCAATCTGAAAATGATTACTTTTGTGAAAAATTATAAAATGGAAGAAATCCTAAAATATTTCCCTAATCTAACTGATATTCAGAAGCAACAGTTTGAAAAATTAGAAGAATTATACCAAGATTGGAACGCTAAAATCAACGTTATTTCGCGAAAAGATATCGACGAATTATATACAAAGCACGTGCTTCATTCTTTGGCAATTGCAAAAATTCAAGAGTTTGAACCAGGAACTTATATCTTAGACGTAGGAACTGGCGGTGGTTTTCCAGGAATTCCGTTGGCAATTTTGTTCCCAGAAACTAGATTTTATCTTATTGATGTAATTGCTAAAAAGATAAAAGTAGTTCAAGCCGTTGCTGAAGCATTGGAATTGAAAAATGTAAAAGCAGAACAAATTCGTGCAGAAAATGTAAAAGGTGATTTCGATTTTATTGTCAGCCGTGCCGTAACAAATATGCCCGATTTCGTTTCTTGGATTAAAGATAAAATCAAAAAGCAAAACAAGCACGAACTTAAAAACGGAATTTTATATCTAAAAGGAGGCGACTTAACCGAAGAATTAAAAGACTTCCCAAAAGCCACAGAATATAATATTTCAGAGTTTTTCGACAATGAATTCTTCGAAACTAAAAAAGTTGTTCATCTGCCTTTGAAGTTTAAAGCATAAATTAAAACAAAGATTTCACAAATTTTCACAGATTTTTCTTCAATATTGATTCGTGAAAATTCGTGAAATTCGTGTCAAACAAAAAGCCGAATCTAAAAATCTAGATTCGGCTTTTTTATTTACAATCCAAAGCCTTTCGACTTTATGACTTTCTAACTTTTAGACTTCTTCCGCAAGAAAAGGATATCTATAATCCACCGGAGTAATAAAAGTCTCTTTGATAGTTCTCGGAGAAACCCAACGCAACAAGTTCAATGCAGAACCCGCTTTGTCATTTGTACCCGAAGCTCTTGCGCCACCAAAAGGTTGCATCCCAACAACAGCGCCAGTTGGCTTGTCATTGATATAAAAATTTCCGGCACTGTTTTCCAAAGCTTTTGTAGCTTCAGCAACAGCATATCTGTCTTTGCTGAAAATAGCTCCAGTTAACGCATATTCAGAAGTTTCGTCAACTAATTTTAATGTTTCAGCCCATTTTGCATCTTCATATACATAAATTGTCATCACAGGTCCGAACAATTCCGTTTCCATCGTTTTGTACTTCGGATTCGTAGTCACAATAACCGTTGGCTCAATAAAATATCCTACCGACTTATCATAATTTCCACCCACGATAATTTCCGCATCAGCGTCATTTTTCGCTTGGTCGATATAACTTGCTAATTTGTCAAAAGAACCTTCATGGATAACCGCCGTAACGAAGTTACTTAAATCTTCCGGAGAACCCATTTTCATAGATTTCACATCCGTGATAATTTGTTCCTTCACGTCGCCCCAAAGGCTTTGCGGAATGTAAGCTCTCGAAGCCGCAGAACATTTCTGCCCTTGAAATTCAAAAGCACCACGAACAATTCCTGTAGAAACCTGCTTCGCATTTGCGCTTGGATGCGCGATGATAAAATCTTTACCGCCAGTTTCTCCAACGATTCTTGGATAGGTTTTATAATGGCTGATTTTTGTCCCGATTTTTCCCCAGATATCTTTAAATACGTGAGTCGAACCTGTAAAGTGGATTCCAGCAAAATCACGGCTTTCTAAAACAGTATCCGTAATCATTTGAGCGTCCCCAAAAACAACGTTGATAACACCGTCAGGAACTCCAGCTTCTTTGAAAATATCAATAATAATTTTTGCAGAAAATACTTGGCTGTCGCTCGGTTTCCAAACCACAACGTTCCCCATCATTGCAGCACTTGCAGGAAGATTTCCGGCAATAGCAGTAAAGTTGAACGGCGTAATCGCATACACAAAACCTTCCAACGGACGGTATTCCACGCGATTCCACATTGTTGAGTCAGAATTCGGCTGATCGTCATAAATCTGCGTCATATATTCCACGTTAAAACGCAAGAAGTCAATAAACTCGCAAGCTGCATCAATTTCAGCTTGGTGCACATTTTTAGATTGTCCCACCATTGTCGCCGCATTAATTCTCGCTCTATAAGGTCCAGCAACCAATTCGGCTGCTTTTAAAAAAATTGCCGCTCTTTGTTCCCAAGGAGTTGCTGACCAAGCTTTTCTAGCTTCCAAAGCATTTGCAATCGCCTTTTCAACATGCGCCTTCTCCGCCAAATGATACGTTCCCACAATATGTTTATGATCGTGAGGCGCAGTCATATTTTTAGTGTTTCCGGTCTTGATTTCTTCGCTTCCAATGTATAACGGAACATCAATCGTCGAATTCCACATTGTTTTATAAGCTTCCAGAACCGCTTTTCTTTCTGGAGTATTTGGTGCGTACGATTTTACCGGCTCATTAACCGCATTCGGTACGTGAAAAATTCCTTTTGGCATACTTTTTTAATTTAAGAATTATCAAATTTTTGCACCACAAAGATACAAAACCAATTAGATTAATAAACGATTTACCATTTCAATAACAATTCTCGAATTTTTCTTTTCCCGAAGCAAAAACGTAAGTACATTTTTTAATCAGGCTCCCGCTTTCTGCAGTAGCTTTTCTCCGAAAACGGAAGAAAAGGCTACTGCCGCTCCCGAAACTTCGAGTGGGCTATTTCCAAAGGTCATTTCCCTTTTTGAACTTCACGACCAAGTTTGTCGATAATACTTGTCAAAAAACTTTGCGTCCTAGCGCCTTTGCGAGAAAACCTTCCCAAACTTTGCGAAAATCTTAGCGCGCTTTGCGTTTAAAAAAGCTTATAACCACAAAAAAAAAAATCTTTCAAACAAAAGTTAAACTTCCCACAATTCCTTTCCAAACAAAAAAATCAAATCTTAAATTTATATACAAGACCACAAAAATGAAAGAACCACTCTTAGCATTCAACGACAAAGGAATTTATTGCCAGCAGGCCGACGTCTATCTCGACCCGTGGCGGCCGGTCACGAACGCTATTATAACCCACGGCCACGCCGACCATTCCCGTTGGGGCCATAAAAATTACATTACGCACCATACAAACGTACCGATTATAAAACACCGACTCGGACCAATAAACGTCACCGGAAAAGATTGGAACGAAACCTTCACAATAAACGGAGTGAAATTTTCACTTCATCCAGCAGGCCACATTATCGGTTCGGCACAAATTAGAGTGGAATATAAAGGTGAAGTCTGGGTTTTTACAGGCGACTATAAAACCGAAGACGACGGAATCTCAACGCCTTACGAAGTTGTAAAATGCGACGCCTTCATCACAGAATGCACTTTTGGATTACCCGCTTTTAAATGGACGCCGCAAGCCGAAGTGATGACTGACATCAACAATTGGTGGGCCGAAAACAAAGCAGAGGGAAAGACTTCTATTTTATTCGGCTATTCATTAGGAAAAGCACAACGCCTTTTAAAATATTTAGACACCGATATCGGAAAAATATATACCCACGGCGCCATCGAAAATATGACCGAAGTTTTAAGGCCAATGGTTGACTTTCCAGAAACCACACGAATTACAAGAGAAACAAAAAAAGAAGATTTATTAGGAAGCATCGTTCTCGCCCCGCCAAGCGCCCACGGGAGTACGTGGATTCGAAGAATGACACCTTATGTCACAGGTTCCGCAAGTGGCTGGATGGCATTCCGTGGCGCTAGACGAAGAAGAGCAGTCGATAGAGGTTTTGTGTTGAGCGATCACTGCGATTGGACCGGTTTGTTGGAAAGTATCAAAGCCACTGGAGCCGAAAAAATAATTTGCACGCACGGATATTCAGATATTTTCTCAAAGTACTTGATTGAATTAGGCTACGATGCCAGAACCGCAAACACCCAATATGAAGGCGAATCTGGCGAAATGAATGCGAAGATGGATGAAGAAGAAAGTGATAAAAATCAAGAAGAGAATGTAGAAATAGAATAGAATCAAGAGAAAAGAATAAAGACTGAAACTTTGTGAATCTCTGTGAAAAAAACCTGTGTGAATCTCTGTGAAATAAGAATATGAAAAACTTCGCCGAATTAATAAAATCCCTAGATAGCTCCAACAAAACGTCGGTCAAAGTTGACGCGCTTACCAATTACTTCAAAAATGCCAGCGATGAAGATAAAGTGTGGACGATTGCTATACTTTCACATCGTCGTCCGCCACGACCTGTAAATACTACGTTATTGCGACTTTGGGCAAATCAATTGGCGAATATTCCGCTTTGGTTGTTTGAAGAAAGCTATCATATTGTTGGCGATTTGGCCGAAACAATTGCACTTGTAATTCCAACTACAAAAGAACATTCCGAAAAAAGCTTGACAGAATACCTGCAAGAAATCATCGCCCTAAAAAAGAAAACCGACGAAGAGAAAAGAGAATACCTCCATGATAATTGGCTGGCTTTGAATTATTACGAACGCTTCGTCTTTACAAAATTGATCACCGGAAGTTTTAGAATTGGTGTCAGTCAAAAACTGATGACAAGAGCACTTTCGAAAGCTGAAAATATCGAAGAAGATGCTTTGGCTTACAAATTAATGGGCGATTGGAATCCGAATACAGTTTCATTTCAAGAATTGATTTTGGACGAAAAAAGCAGCGATTATTTATCAAAACCGTATCCGTTTTATCTGGCGTATCCTATAGAAGGCGAAATATCTAGTTTGGGAAATCCAGAAGATTGGAGCGCGGAACACAAATGGGACGGAATTCGTTCGCAAACAATCATCCGTGAAAATGAAATTTATGTTTGGAGTAGAGGCGAAGAATTAGTCACAGATAAATATCCAGAATTTGCTTCATTTATCGGAATCATTCCCGATGGAACAGTGATCGATGGCGAAATTCTTCCTTTTTTAAATGGAGAAATCGGCACCTTCAATGATTTGCAAACTAGAATTGGCAGAAAAACAGTCTCGCAAGCAATTTTGAAAAATTCGCCAGTTGTTATTCGTGCTTATGATTTATTGGAATGGAAAGGAGAAGATATTCGGAACAAACCATTTGAAGAAAGACGCATTTTATTAGAAAATTTATATTCAGAAATAAAAGATAAAAATTTGCCACTCCAGCTTTCAGAACGTGTTTCGTTTTCCACTTGGGAAGAAGTTGCGGAAGAAAGAATACGTTCGCGTGAAATGAAAAGCGAAGGTCTGATGCTGAAACGCAAAGATTCTCCTTATTTAGTAGGAAGAAAAAAAGGCGATTGGTGGAAATGGAAAATAGAGCCGTTAACAATTGATGCCGTTCTGACGTATGCCATGAGAGGTCACGGAAGACGTTCTAATTTGTTCACCGATTACACTTTCGCCTTATGGCAAGACAATGAAAACGGCGAGCGCGAATTGGTCACTTTTGCAAAAGCATATTCTGGTTTAACGGATGCCGAATTCAGAATGGTCGATGATTTTATCAAGAAAAATACTTTGGAACGTTTTGGGCCAGTCAGAAGTGTGACGCCAAAATTGGTTTTCGAAATCGGCTTTGAAGGAATTGCGCTTTCAAAACGACATAAAAGTGGCATTGCAACTCGTTTTCCAAGAATAATAAGATGGCGAATCGACAAGAAAATTGAGGAAGCAAATTCAATTGATGATTTGAAGAGCATGATTGTTTAGAGGAGAATTTCAGATTTCAGATTGAGGATTACAGGCTTGATTGTTAGAAATAGAATTTTTCTTTACAGATGGAAGTCCCGATGTTACAGAAGTTTGATTCTATTCAACAGAAATTGATTCCGACGCAACAGCAGAAGGTTTCGCATCGATAGAAATTGATTCCGACGCAACAGCAGAAGGTTTCGCATCGACAGAAATTTATTCCGATGCAACAGCAGAAGGTTTCGCATCGACAGAAATTGATTTCTACTTTACAGCTATTCATTTCTTGTCGGCAGTTACTTATTCCGACGCGACAGAAACTTCTCCCGACGCTATAGATGGTCGGAAATAGGGCAAAGTTTGGCATTTAGACATAAAGTAAAAAGTAGATAATACTAAAATAAATGAACAGAGAACAACTTTTTAATCTTGCAAGCGACTGGTTCCAACAACAAGGATGGAAGCCGTTTCCGTTCCAAACTCAAACTTGGACAGCATTCTTGCAAGGAAAAAATGGACTACTAAACGCTCCAACAGGAAGCGGGAAAACCTACGCCTTATGGTTGCCGATTGTTCTCGATTATATCAAAAAAAATCCAGATTATAAAGAAAAGCACAAACCCGGATTAAAAGCAATTTGGATAACACCTTTGCGAGCGCTTTCGGTAGAAATAAAACAATCTGCAGAACGTGTAGTGAATGATTTAGGTACAAAAATGACCGTCGGAATTCGTTCAGGAGATACTTCTGCAAGCGAAAGAGCCAAGCAAAAAACGAAAATGCCCGATTTGTTAGTAACAACTCCCGAAAGTCTGCAATTACTTTTGGCTTCAAAAGGCTATGAGAAAACATTCAAAGATTGTTCGGCAATTGTCATTGATGAATGGCACGAATTATTAGGAACAAAACGTGGCGTTCAAACCGAATTGGCTTTATCCAGATTGAAAAAAATCGCTCCAAATATGCGAATCTGGGGAATTTCGGCAACTATCGGAAATCTGCAACAAGCCCAAGAAGTTTTGCTAGGAATTGATTCAGAAGCTTATAAAAATTCAGTTTTGATCAAAGCAATTATCAATAAAAAAATAAACGTTATTTCGATAATTCCAGATAAAATGGAAACGTATCCTTGGCGTGGCCACATGGGTTTGCACCTGATTGATGAGGTGGCAAAAATCATCAAAGCCAGCCGAACGACCTTGCTTTTTACGAATGTTCGTTCGGCTTGTGAAATTTGGTTCCAGCGATTGTTAGAGAAATATCCAGAATTTGCGGGAGAAATGGCCATGCACCACGGAAGCATCAACCGCGAAACCCGGCTTTGGGTGGAACAAGCGATTCGTGACGAAGAATTGAAAGTGGTGGTATGCACTTCGAGCCTAGATCTAGGTGTCGATTTTGCTCCAGTGGAAACCATCATTCAAGTGGGTGGTCCAAAAGGTGTGGCAAGATTTCTGCAACGTGCCGGAAGAAGCGGTCACCAACCTGGAAAAGAAAGCGTGATTTATTTTCTGGCTACACATTCCATTGAATTGATCGAAGCTTCGGCGTTGAAAAAGGCGGTTGAAAATACTGTTGTGGAAGATCGCGTTCCTTATTTGAACACTTGGGATGTTTTGGTGCAATACCTAAATACATTGGCGGTTTCCGATGGTTTTTTTCCTGATGAAATATATGAGGAAGTGAAATCAACCTTTTGTTTTCAAGCGATGACAAGAGAAAATTGGAATTGGATTCTAAATTTTATCGTCAACGGAAGCCAAAGCTTGCAAGCCTACGATGAATATAAAAAAGTAGAAATTGAGGAAAATGGCCTTTTTAAAATCAATAGTCGAATGATTGCCATGCACCACAGAATGCAAATCGGGACGATTGTTGGCGACGCGGTTTTGAACGTGAAATTTATGAGTGGCGGTTTTATCGGAACAATTGAAGAATGGTTTATTTCCAAATTAAATCCGGGTGATACTTTTACTTTTGGAGGAAAAAAATTAGAATTGTACAGAATAAAAAATATGCAAGTCTTGGTCAAAAAAGCCGACCCTACGAAGAAATCAAGATTGGTCAGTTGGATGGGAGGACGGATGGCACTTTCGGCACAAATGAGCGAATTGCTTCGTCAGGAATTATATCGGGCAAATACAGAGGATTTATCTCCTGAATTGAAAGCTTTACAACCAATGTTCGCAAGGCAAAGAAAGGAATCAATTGTTCCGAATGCCGATGAGTTTTTAATCGAAACTTTCAAAACGAGAGAAGGATTTCACGCTATTTTTTATCCTTTTGAAGGACGTTTTGTACACGAAGCTTTGGCAAGTTTATTAGCGTACAGAATCAGTTTGCTTTCGCCGATAAGTTTTTCATTGGCTTATAATGATTATGGTTTTGAACTGCTTTCTGATCAAGAAATCAATATGCAGGACGTGTTGGACAACAATCTTTTTTCGACGGATTATGTACATTCTGATTTGCAAAAAAGTTTGAACGCCACCGAAATGGCTCGAAGAAAATTCAGAGATATTGCCGTAATTTCGGGTTTGGTTTTTACAGGAATGCCGGGAAAAATGGTGAAGACAAAACATTTGCAAAGCGGTTCACAATTGCTTTTTGAAGTTTTCAGGGATTATGAACCAGAGAATTTGTTATTTCAGCAAGCCTATCGTGAAACTTTTGAGCATCAATTGGAAGAAGGCCGTTTATTACTAGCTTTGGAAAGAATTGCCAATCAAGAAATAATTTGGAAGAAATGTGAAAAGCCGACACCGTTCAGCTTTCCGATAATCACGGACAGGCTTCGTGAAAAATTATCGAGTGAGACTTTGGCAGAACGAATTAAAAAAATGACGGCTTCTTATATGAAATGACACTAACAGGTTTCCAAAACCTGTCAGGAAACTAAAAATTATAAATGACAATTACTATAAAAATAAAATCCCAAACTTTTATTTTGCATCCAAGTGGTGCTTTGTTTTGGGAAGATAGAAAAGCACTTTTAATTTCAGATGTTCACCTCGGAAAGGTTTCTCATTTTAGGAAGCACGGCGTCGCGATTCCGAAGAATGCGGTTTCTAAAAATTTTCAAAGATTGACAGAAGCAGTAGATTATTTCGACCCTGAAAGCGTGGTTTTTCTTGGCGATTTATTCCATAGTTCAAAAAACAGCGAATGGAATCTATTCGTGGAATGGTCAGATTGTTGTGTGGCAGAAATCATCCTTATTGCAGGAAATCACGATATTATTGCCAAGGAAAACTATGATAAAATTGATGTGAAAGTTTTTAAAGAACTAGAAGTGGACGGTTTTCTTTTGACGCATCATCCGACGGAAAAAGAAGGATTTTTCAATTTTTCGGGACACATTCATCCCGGAATTGAACTTCGAGGTTTTGGCGGACATCACATTAAATTGCCTTGTTTTTTCCAAAAAGAAAATCAGATGATATTACCCGCGTTTGGTGAATTTACAGGGAAATATATTATGGTTCCTGAAGGAAATGATTTGGTTTATGCAGTTACAAAAGAGGAAGTTGTATTGATTGAAAAAAAATAATTTTGAGGAGATTCCTCCTTCGTCGGAAGGACAATATTGGCCTTAAAATCAGATAAAAAAAATTAATTCAAGGCAAAAGGTGCGCTCAATTTAAAATTTGGAACAATGACTCTAAAACTTCTTGTTGAGGTAAAATTGATCATATTAAAGTAGCCTTTCATTGCTCCAAATGGAGAAGAAAGCAAGCAACCAGAACTGTAAGTGTGTGATTCTCCGGGTTTTAAAACAGGCTTTTTGCCTATAACTCCTTCGCCGTCAACAATTTCTTTGTCGTTTAAGGAATCAAAAATTTCCCAGTGGCGTGACATTAGTTGCACTGAATCTTTGGAGTGGTTTTCAATCGTGATCTCATAACTAAAGGCAAAGTGAATCTTGTAGTTCTTAAAGTAAGTTCCTTCAAAACTAGTCAAGACAGAAATCTTAATGCCGCGTGTTATTTGTGTAACCATAATTGTTTTAATGTTCCAAAATTACAAATTTTTGCCTTTGGATTGTATTTCTGCGCAATAAAATTTCCTTAAAGGTTTTAAAAACAGTTTTTTAGCCTAAAGGTTTAATTTGTAATGTTTTCTGAAGTCGCGCTTCCTCGTCCCACCACTCTGTCATATCTTTCATTCATCGCTCGGTAATAAACGATTACCTGATAATCATTTAAAGTTTGGTAGAAATTTCCGTCGATGGCATTTTCATGATCGATTTTTCCAGATTTGTCGGCAATCACATATTGGTAATTCGTAAATCCTTGCTTTATGACCAAAGCTTTCTCGTATTTGCCGGTTTTTTTATTGAATTCCATGCGATTTTCTTCTCCTAAAGCATAGTTATTGAACATTCCATTGATATAAATATCTCCTTTTCCAAAGTAAGAAGGCGCATCTAAAATGAAAAATACCCAGGCATAATCAGCTTCTATCTGAAAGTTTTGCGAGTTCAGATTATTGACATAAAAATTACCGTTCAAGTCGGGATTGTAAGTATAAACTTCGTTACCTCGCGCTTGGTTCATATACAAATGCGTGTGGTAAAGTTCTTTCGATTCCACATAATTTACGTTGCTCGCATTGCCACGGATGTCTTTGTTTTCAAAGTATAAAAACTCGTTGCTTCCCCAAAACTGCGTTTCTTTATTGTACCTGTAAATCAAGTCATTTCCAAGCGTATATTGCGGTTTGATGTCGGTAATCATGTTATTCATCTGTCCGTTTTGCATCAATGCTACTTTCACGGTTTGCAATGGATTTTGGAACGTAATTATGCTCGATTTTATGGCAAAATCAAGATTGTGTTTCTGGCTGATGTCTTTTATATCTCGCGATCTTTTTATCTGAAGTGGCACGCTGACCAAATCTTCATAAAGTATGAATTTTCTTGAAAAAACAACTTCGCGGTCTTCATTTAAAATTTTCAGCATATAATTGCCGCTGACTCTGAACTGCGTGAAGCGGTTTGGGAATGAAAGTCGGTAATGCGAATACAGCTGTAATGTGTTAAACGAGTTTTCGTAGTCTTGAATTCGCTGGTTGTCAAATCCTTGAATGTATTCGCTTTTTACCAATTGCGACGGATTCCAATTGTAATCGCAGTGGCTGATTTCATAATAATAGTTGGCTTCATTTCCATATAAATCGTCAAATTGAAGCTGAAAAGAATCATTTAGGCTGAAAATCGGAATTGAATTTTGTCCGTTTAAAATAAAAGTCACCGTTTTTATATTGAAAGGAGGAGCAACTTCTTTCAAGGCTTGGGCAAAAGTGAAATTATATAGAAAAAAACTAAAAAACAGGAGTAGATAATTCTTTTTCATGGTAAAGCGTTTGATTTATGATAACAAATATAAGGTATTTTAATTGTGCGAGAATTATGCCAAAAAGATGTTTTGTCTTATTTATAAGGATATTCTAGGCTCTAAAAATTTATTTCATAAAAAAGCCTGAACAAAATCAGGCTCTTTTATATTAAATGTATTTTAGTTTTTAAAGCAAACCGGAATGATTTCTCCTTTTGCCAGACAATATTTTTCGACCAATTCAGCCTCTAATTTTTTAGTGTAATCTTCTTCAATCACTGTAAAACCAATACTTCTCAGCTTGTCAAAATAATCTCTTCCATAAATTCTGACGTGGTCGTATTGCCCAAATATTTTGGCTCTTTCTTTTTGATCAGTAATGCTGTCATCGGCAAAAGTCGTCTCGCGATTCAAATCTTGCGGAATCTGAAAAATTCCCATACCGCCAGGTTTCAAGACGCGGTACAATTCCTGCATTGCCTTTGTATCATCAGGAATATGCTCTAAAACGTGGTTGCACAAAATCACGTCATACGAATTATCTTCAAAAGGAAGGTCGCAAATATCTGCTTTCACATCCGCCAAAGGCGAAAATAAATCGGTTGTCGTGTAGTCTAAATTCTTCTGGTTTCGAAATAATTTATAAAAAGCCTGCTCTGGAGCAAAATGTAAGACTTTCTTTTGCGCTGTAAAAAAATCGGTTTCATTATTTAAATACAGCCAAAGCAATCGGTGTCTTTCAAGTGATAAAGTGCTTGGCGACAAGACGTTATTTCGCTGTGTTCCATAACCGTAAGGCAGGAAATTCTTGAAACTTCTTCCGTCAATCGGATCTGTATATTTTTTTCCTTTTAAGGCAAAAGCCAAAACGGGACGAATGACATAACTCAGCCTAATTAATAATGGGCGAGGAATGGTATTGAGTATAAAACTAAAAATTTTCTTCATAAGAGTTGAACACGAATTTCACGAATTTTCACGAAATTCTAAAGGATAATTCTTTTGTAAGCAAGACTGTCTTGGCCAAAATTGACTAACAATCCTAACTTGTTTTTTGAAACCGCCAAATAATTTAGAGTTTGACGAATTTCACTATTTGATAACTCACTGATAGCTTTTATTTCTAATATAATTTCATCAAAAACTACAAAATCAGCAAAATAATAGTGTGGCAAAATAATGTCTTTATAAGCTACATTGTATTGTGTTTCTCTTGAATAATTAATAAAATTTCTTTTAAATTCATATTCTAAAGCATCTCCATAAATTATTTCGCTATGGCCTTTTCCAAGGATTTTATGCACTTCCATACAACAGCCAATGACTTTGTAAGCTTCTTCCTTTAAGTATATATCGTTCATTTGGCGTAAATTTGTCTAATTGGTTTTTTATAGATATTAATGACTTTGTGCAAATTCGTGCAATTCGTGTTATATTAAGATTGGCGCTCTCCTGAATTCATCTTCCTCATTGCTTTCAATTCCCAAAGCTTTGTAGATGTAAGAAAAAGTCGAAAGCAATTCTGGTTTTCCGTCTATCAAGGCTACGTCGTGTTCAAAATGCGCGCTTGGTTTTCGGTCAGCTGTTACTATCGTCCAGCCATCTTTCAGTTGCTTGATGTTTTTTGTCCCTAAATTGATCATCGGTTCAATGGCAACGACCATTCCTTCCACAAACATTTTTCCGCGACCGCGTTTTCCGTAGTTCGGCATTTCTGGATCTTCGTGCATTTTCTTACCTAGACCGTGGCCTACCAATTCACGAACAACACCATATCCATGCGCTTCAGTATATTTTTGGATTGCATTTCCAACGTCTTCCACGCGGTTTCCAGCTTTAAATTCGCGGATTCCAATATATAAAGATTCTTTTGTAATCTGCAGTAATTTTTTAGTTTCTGGAGCAACATCGCCAATCTCAAAAGTATAAGCGTGGTCGCCATAATATTCATTTTTTAAAGCGCCACAATCCACAGAAACGATATCGCCTTCCTCAATCGGGCGATTTGTTGGCAAACCATGAACAACTTGATCATTTACGCTCGTCAAAATTGAAGACGGGCAACCATATAATCCTAAAAATCCAGGAACCGCATCATGGTCGCGAATAAATTCTTCAGCCAATTTGTCTAAATGTAAAGTAGTCACGCCAGGCTTGATTTCAGTGGCAATCATGCCTAATGTTCTTGAAACTAAAAGCGCACTTTCGCGCATCAACTCAATTTCTTCTCTGGTTTTCTGGATAATCATATTTCAAAATTTGATTTGCAAAAGTACAAAATTTTTTATTATTTCTTTTGAAGCGATTCTAAGGGTTGTTAATCGATAAATCGGGTTTTTCGATAAGTTTTTTGATTAGAATAATAAGCACTTATTTAAAAAGCCAATATTTTATTAATTTTCTTATTTGTAATTCTATTCCTATATCTTTACAGCTGACCGATTTGTACATTTCTTGTATTGTTCAAGTGAAATAAAGCGGTTCTTGTTTTTATGCGATAAAGAAGATTAGATAAAATGCCTGTTATTCTAGATTACTAATTATTTATAAAACCAGCAACAATGGCAGTAAATTCAGCGAACTTAAAAATAAAGGCATTTATTTTAGCACTCTTTGTTTTTCCGATTTTGGTAAATGCGCAAGAAGCAGAAAATCTTTTTCACAAAGAATACTCAAAATTAAGTTTTGTATTGCAACCTTCAATTTTAGTAAAAAGCAATGCCCGCAATTACGATGGATCAACTTATCCGTCTGTGAAATTCACGAATGACTTTTCTTACCAATTCGGTGTCTATTATAACTTCGCCCAATCGGGAAATTTTAACTTCAAGACAGGTGTGATCGCTAAAGAATTTATTCCAAAATTTGACTTGAATATTTCCGACGATGATATCGGAATCGGAGAAGAAAACATATTGACAGAATTTGATCCTTACAACCAGTTCATCATTTCAGTGCCTCTGAAGACAGAATATTTTTTAAAAGTAAGCAAGAAATTAAATGTATCTCTTGGCGCCGGATTAAATTTTAATTTCATAACAGGAACGAATACTCCAACTGTAACTACAGTAGGTGTCAGCAATTCAGCAGGATTTTCTAAAGAAATATTTTACTCAATCAGCGATAGCCAAAACAATTTCAATGTTTCCTATGACTTGTCGATTGGCGCAAATTACAAAGCGGGTTTTGCTTTGCTCGATTTGAGTTTTTTCGTAAATAATTCTCTAGGGACTAATTATTTAGAAGGAAAATATGAAATTTACAACCTGACCCAAAGTTCTGATAAAAGCGGAAGCTATGTGATTAAAAGCAATTTCTACGGAATCAGCCTCACGATCAGTCCTAAAAAAGGATGGCTCAAAAGCGATTGGTAATTTCAAAAAAAAAAATGCCTGTCAAGAAAAAATCCCAACAGGCAAATTATAGTAAATTCAAAAACTATAACAACGAATGTCTAGTCATTGCTTCTGGTTTTTCAACACCAAGCAAATCTAAAATCGTTGGAGCGATATCGCCTAAAACACCGTCATTGATATGTTTAAGTTCATTGTCAACTAAAATAATCGGCACTGGATTTGTCGTATGAGCTGTATTCGGGCTTCCATCAGGATTAATCATCGTTTCGCAATTTCCGTGATCGGCGATTACGATTGTCGTATAACCGTGCGCCAAAGCTGTGGTAATCACTTTTTCGGCACATTTGTCAACGGCTTCACAAGCTTTTATGGCTGCTTCCATAACGCCTGTATGTCCCACCATATCGCCGTTGGCAAAATTCAGGCAAACAAAATCAACTTCTTCTTTTTCCAATTCAGGAACCAAAGCATCGGCCAGTTCAAAAGCGCTCATTTCTGGCTGTAAATCATAAGTCGCTACTTTTGGAGAATTTTTCAAGATTCTTGATTCGCCCACAAACGGCGCTTCTCTTCCGCCAGAAAAGAAAAATGTCACGTGCGGATATTTCTCAGTTTCTGCAATCCTGATTTGCTTTTTGCCGTTTTTTTCTAAAACTTCGCCCAGCGTTTCTGTAATATTGTCTTTGTCATAAATTACATGAAGACCTTTGAAATTATCATCATAATTTGTCATTGTCACATAATAAAGATTCAGTTTGTGCATGTTCTGTTCATGGCAGTCATTCTGAGTCAGCACTTCTGTGAGCTGTCTTCCACGGTCTGTTCTGAAATTAAAGAAAATCACGACGTCATCATTTTTTAGCGTTGCAATCGGATTATTATCGTTGTCAACCATGACAATTGGCTCAATAAATTCATCGGTCACATTGTTTTTATAGCAGTCTTGAATAGAACTCACTGCATTTTGTGAGTGCGTTCCGATTCCGTTTACCAATAAATCATACGCTTTTTTTACTCTTTCCCAACGTCTGTCGCGGTCCATTGCAAAATATCTCCCAATGACAGAGGCTAATTTTACATTCGTATTTTGGATGTGATTTTCTAAATCTGAAATGAAACGAACGCCAGATTTTGGGTCCACGTCGCGTCCGTCAGTAAATGCGTGAACAAAAACTTTGTCCAATCCGGCTTCTTGTGAAGCATCGACCAAGCCTTTCAAATGTTCGATGTGAGAATGGACGCCTCCGTCAGAAACCAATCCTAAAAAGTGAACGCTTTTGTTATTTTCTTTGGCATAAGCAAAAGCATCGGCAAGCGCCTTTTCTTGGCTTAACGTTTTATTTTCTACGGCTAAATTGATTTTTACCAAATCTTGATAAATTATTCTTCCAGCGCCAAGATTCATGTGCCCAACTTCAGAATTTCCCATCTGTCCTTCCGGAAGACCAACATTTAAGCCGTCAGTTCGAAGCGATGCGTTGGCATATTTTGTATATAAACTATTGATAAAAGGGATGTTTGCATTGTCAATTGCAGAAACTTTTGGATCTGGAGATTTTCCCCATCCGTCCAAAATCATTAGGATAACTTTTTTATTCATGATCTAAAAAATATTTTTAACCGAGTTATAATCAATAAAATACCTGATGCTGACCGAAAAGATGTTGTTCAGGTTATTTTCAAAAAGATTTTTAAAATTATTTCTTATTCTTTTGTCGATTTCTGTTTTATAATCGCTGGCATTGTTTCTGTAAAGTACAGAAATCTGGCTTCCAGGAGCAAACCACCAAGAGTAAGAAAGGTCAAAATTCCAAGTACTGAAATCTGAATTTTTATTTTGTGTAAAAGTACTATTTGCTGACAAGGTTCCGTCATTTTCTAGTGTTAAATATTGGTTATTTTCGGCATAAGACCAATAATAGCGCGTGGCCAGATTTAAGGTCATCTTTGGGTTGATGGCATATTTCATGGCCAATTCGTTGGTGACAGTTCTTCGGTCTCTTTCCCCAAAAATAATCGCATCATCATTGAAGGCAACCCAGCCACGATCGCTTTTTTGGTTATAAATATCAAAGGAATAATTTATTAAAAGATGATTACTGAAGCGATACCTTGGGGCGATTGTTAATCCATAAGAACCTCTGTTTTTTTCGTTGTAAATGGTTGTGTAAGGCTGAATATCAATGGCAAACTTTCGGTTGTAATTAGAAGAAAAATAAATCATTCCATAGATGTTTTCAGGAATATTTACAAATCTATTCAGGCTTCTCGCTTCATAAAAATCATACGTCTCAAAAGGATTTCCGTAAATAGAAATTCCAAAATAATCGTTTTTTTTGCTTGTCGAAGTGAAGTCGATATTTATCTGGCCTTGCTGCAGTTTTCCCGTCGTATTATGAAATTCGGCATAATAATTCGTATTGATTTTAAACGTATTAAAGTTTTTATTCGGATTTAAAATTCGGTAGCCCAAATTGGCATAAGCCGCATGAAAATTATTGATGAAAGTAATTCCCAAGTCATTAGCGTCATAATTTTTTGAAACGTAATTTCCTCCAGCATTATAACGCCAAACACCGCCTTTTTTTCCAAATTGGATGGCTGTATTTATGCCTTGCGTATTTTCATAATCCTTATATTCATTGATGTAATTGTACTTGAAATCGCCATTTACAAAATATTTATTGTTCTTCGTATTCAAGTCATAAACCAACGCAGAAACATTCGCATCCCTGAAATCTCCATTTCTGGTAACATTCGTATTTATAAAGGAAACGGAAGAATTTTGGTTAAAACGCTGGTCAAAAACCACAATGTTATAATTGGTGAGCGGTTCTACTTTTATACGCTCGGTTTCGCCAGTAATGGTATTTCTGACCGTTCCATAAGTGTCTTCTGTCACGGCATTCAAGACGCCAATTCCGAGGCCTTTTGAAGTTCGGCCCGAAACTTTTACAGCGTTTATAAGATTTACAGACGCCGGATTATTGGCAATTTCATCGTCGCCAGCATAAATATATAAAGACGGACTGCCGCCAATTCTCCTCGAATACAGCAAATTTCCTTTGGTGAAAAGATCAATTCCTTCGGTGAAAAAAGGCCGATTTTCATTAAACTGCTGTTCAAACGGACCGAGATTTAAAATGACGTTGTCATATTTCGTCTGACCGAAATCAGGAACCAGAATCGCATCTAATGTAAAGGAGTCGTTGATGCCATATTTGATATCCATTCCGGCTTTGAAAGTGCTTTCGGTGCCGTTTTCATTATTTTCTACGTAAAAAGAAGAATAAGGAATGAAAAAAAGTCGCGTTGGAGGCTTGATGTTTTCAATTCCTTCGAGCTGGCCGGTTTGCGGCATTGCAGCGCCAATTTTCATATCGATTAGGTTCCAAGTATATTTTTGACGGTCGCGCTTGATTTCTCTGTAAAAATTAATTCCCCAAGTTTGCTTCTGCGCTTCTGAAAAACGTAGCGCGGCATAAGGAATTCGCATTTCCACAGCCCAGCCGAAATCGGTGACTTGAACAGAGCTGTTCCAAATTGCGTCCCAAGAATAATCTTCGTTTCCTTCAGTGGCAAGGCAATCCATCTGAACGCCGGCAGCACTTACCAAAAAACGAAAATCTTGCTGTCCGTCATTGAAACCATTGATGAAAACGCCAAAATGATCTGCGGTTCCAAAGTTGTCGCGCTGTGTCATTTCCTTTAATATCTTATCAGTATTATCGTACAATAACGCAGCTATATAAATCGCTTCGTTGTCATAAAGTACCCTGACATCGGTTTTTTTTGTCGAGTCGATTGGTTTTCCATTGTCTGGCTCAAACATTAAAAAGTCGGTTGCGACGGTCGCAGAATTCCAAATTTGTTCATTTAATTTACCGTCAATGGCTATGTTTTCTGAAATATTTTTTGCTTGGAGCGTTTTTCTTTGGCTATGGGAATTCAAAGAAAAAAAGAGCGTAAAGGCAAATATAATCAGGCTTAAAGGCTTTTGCATAAGTTAGGTTTAGATAACAAAAATAAATATAAAATGAACATACACAATAGTTTGGCAATATTTTTGAAATATATTCGTTATATTATACAGTTGACTAAAGTTCGCGAAAACGATTTTCGTTAAAAAACTGAATTTTAAGACACTGAAATTTTGATAGTTAATATTTTTTAATACTTTTGGCATTCCCCCAGCTGAAAAATTTAACCCAAACATTTTCAATGATATACAAGATTTTACCACTATTGATGTTTTTTTGCTCGACATTTACCACAAACACCACTGGCAAAACTGAAACCCCGAAAAAATTAATAGCTGCAACTTCTAACAAGTCTTCTTTCGAAATGAAAGTTGAGAAAATTTATAGCAGTTTACATTCAAACAACCTTGCGCTTCCAAAAATGGAAAGCTTTTCAAAAGCGCTTCAAGGTTTTTACAATCTGAAAGAAAAAGGAGTTATCAAAAAAGACATTTTGACACTTGTTGATTTCAGCCTTTCTTCAAACACAAAACGCTTGTGGATTATTGACATGTCAACAAACACAGTGCTTTACAACTCTTTAGTTGCTCACGGAAGAAATACTGGCGAAGAATTTGCTAATGCATTTTCAAATGTAGGCTCTTCTTTTAAAAGCAGCTTAGGTTTTTATGCAACTGGCGAAGTTTACCAAGGTAAACACGGACTTTCGCTTCGTCTCGACGGACTTGAAAAAGGCTTAAACGACAATGCAAGAAGCAGAGCTGTCGTGATTCATGGTGCTGATTATGTTTCTGAAGATTTTATAAAAAGTCAAGGCAGGTTAGGCAGAAGCCAAGGCTGTCCTGCGCTTCCTGTGGGAATTACAAAAGAAATTATAAATGTGATAAAAGACAAATCATGCCTTTTTATCTATCATCCTTCAATGGAAAAATCGCACACTAAATTATTGTCTTAATTTTGTGAAAAGCGCTAAATCCAGATTATAAATATCTGGCGTAAAATGAAGCAAACCTTTGTCGCTCCAAGCGGTCCAATATAACTGATGAATAAAAATGTCACTATTAAAGGTGGCATTTTTTGTTTTCTCTGTTTTCAACGTTTCTGTGATTTTCTCAACGTTCCAGTTCTTTTTATCGTCTAAAAGATATTCGGTCAATAACAACGGATCCTGGACTCTCACGCATCCAGAACTTAAAGAGCGGTCAGTTTTTTCAAAATATTCTTTGTGGTTGGTGTCGTGAAGATAGACCGAAAAATTATTTGGGAAGATGATTTTTACCATTCCTAAAGAATTGTAAGTCCCCGGACTTTGAACATATCGGTATTTTTTGGCATCCGCCGGAACCCAAGTCCACGGATTCACTTCTTTGCCTTTTGAATTGTAAATCGTAATATTTTTTCCTTTCAGATAATTTCTGTTTTTGATCATCGACGGAATAATATCTTCCTGCAAAATAGTGGGAGGAACCGTCCAAGTTGGGTTAAAAACAGCATAGGAAAGTTTCGAAGAAAGAATCGGCGTTTTTCTTGCAGCAGTTCCCACAATGACATTATGTGTTCTCGTCGTGTCGCTTTTAAAAACCGTATGCAGTTTGTATTCCGGAATATTGATAATGATATAATGTTCGCCCATTTCTTTTGGAAACCATCTCCAGCGCTCCAGATTTGCGATAATTTGCTTCTTTCTGTCGTCTTTTGAAACGTTTAATTCTGCCAAAGTTCCTTTTCCGATAATTCCATCCGCTTGCAGCCCGTGTCTTGATTGAAATTTTTTCACGGCCGTTTGTGTTGCTTCGTCATATAAAGGCGTCAGCGAATCGGGAAGAGGCAAATCTTTCCAGTAAGCCAATTTTTTTTTGATAGAAATCAACGCTTTGTCAGAATCATTTGGTTTTAAATTCGCGGTAATTTCTATTTTTTTCAAAGTATCTTCTGGAAATGAATTGATCAAAACCAGCGCATCTTCTAGCTTTTTATACATCAAATGCTTTGGTTTTGCCTTGTCAATTATGTTCGAAAGAGAATCCTTTTGCAACGCGTCAGAAAGATTTTTATGGCTGTCTTTTTTTGAAATTTTTAAATCCCAGTCATCGTATATTCTATTCGGATTTAGTTTTCCGTAAGTCAGATCGGTTATATAATTTTCAATGGAAGCCGTCAACAAAAGGTCATAATCAGTGATTTGTTTTTCAGAAAGCGAATCGATTCGTTTTTCATTTGACAAGATTTTCGCCAAGTTGTAATCTTCGGGATTGAGTCCTTCGTTTACAGAACTAGCAATCGCTTCTGCGGCAATTTTTCGCTTTTCGGGCGTATTCCAAACGCTGCAAAAACTATTAAGCTTATAAAAAGAATAAAGCGGTTTGTTTTTCAATAACGCCACAGAATCCATCGAACCGGTTGCGGTTTCTGTCTTGAATTCCTGCGTTAAAAGTGATTTATTTGTTTGAGAGACAATAGCTTTTTTCTCCGCGCAGGCGGAAATCAGAAGAACCAGAATTATAAAAGAGTAAAATTTATTCATAGCAAGGCGGGAATTCGTATATGAAGGTAGTTAAAAATCGGATAAATAATAGTCTCTTTTAGAGAAGTTTTGCACTTAAAATTTCTTAAACATCACAAAATGTCTTCCAATATCACCGATGTCAAAAGGCTGGCCGATGGTTTCATAGCCTAATTTCGCATAAAACGGAACTGCGATTTCTCGTGCATTGAACCATATTAATTCTCCACTTCTGTTTTTTGCATCGCTTTCAGCGTAATTGACGAGCTTTTCTCCGATTCCTTTTTTCTGAAAATTCGACAAGACAGCCATGCCGCGCAATTGAAATTGTTCTTTTTCTTGAAACAAATCAGAGTTTGATTTGAATAAAGAAGCAATTCCGGCTAGGTTTTCGTCTTCAAAATAACCAAAATGCTTTGTAGTTTCTAAATTATCGCCTTCAAAATGGCAAGTTTCAATATTTTTTCCAGGTCTTAGAACAGGCTGTCTTACTGAAAATGTTTCCAAAGCGGTAATTTCTTTAATCGAATGCATATTTTTTAATTTTTTTTGGATCGAAATTTATTAGATAACATTTTCATAATAAAAAGATTATGTCTGAAAATGCCTTATTTTGCAAAGGTGCGAAAAAAAAAGTTGTATTTTTTTTGGAAAAAAACTTGCAACAAAGAAATCTTTTGACGTATATTTGCACCGTTGAAACGCAGAAGTAGCTCAGTTGGTAGAGCTCCAGCCTTCCAAGCTGGTTGTCGCGAGTTCGAGCCTCGTCTTCTGCTCTTAAGCAAAAACCTCAGTTGAAAAGCTGAGGTTTTTTTGTTTTATATCAGTTTTTTTAGCTGCATAGGATGAAAATTTTTGCCACAGATTTAAAGGATTGAAATGATTCCCAATGTTTGAGAAATCCAAAAAAAATATTTAAATCTGTGGCATTTTTTTTCTACTTCAAATCACTCAGGTCGCTTCCTGTTTCTAATTCCTCAGGAGTTTGGTTTTGCCTGAAAAGCCGTGCAGACAAATCTCCTTTTAAAATTATTTTTTCGCCTTTCACATCGAGCCAGCTTCCTTCGCGAAGTCCCAAAACAGGCAGGCTGTTAAACGAATGAAATTCTTTAATTCGGGTTTCGCGCGTTTCGCCCATGTGTTTTGAATTCAAATCTGGATCAAGATAATGCGGATTCAAATTAAAAGGAATCAGTCCCAAAGTCTGAAAACTCGGCGGGTAAATAATCGGCATGTCGTTCGTTGTCTGCATTGTCAAGCCTGTTATGTTGCTTCCGGCGCTGGTTCCCAAATAAGGAATTCCGTTTTTTACGGCGTCAGCCAAAACGGGCATCACTTTATTTTTATACAATTGGAAAACCAAAAGAAAGGTATTGCCACCTCCGGTAAAGATTCCTTCGGCGTTTTGAACCGCTTCTGTTGGATTTTCAAATTCGTGAATTCCTTTTACCTTGATATTGATTTTGGCAAAAGCTTCACTGACTTTTTGAGTATAATCTTCGTGTGAAATGCCGCTCTGCCTTGCATACGGAATAAAAAGAAGTGTTTTCACCTCTTTAAAATGTACAGCAAGTTCAGGCAAAAGATATTCTAGATAACCGCCATTGTGAAGCGTGGAAGTACTTGCAATAATTAGATTTTTCATTTCTTAAATTTTCAAAAGTGCAAAGTTACGAAGTTTAAGATTTTATCGCTTATAAAACAATAATTTACAATTAACACAACTTTAGTAACGTGTTGGCAATTAATTTGGAAGACCTTCGAATATTTTTACCGCAAGCTAACTCCCCCAGCAAATGCAGAAATTATTGCCCATTTTTATTCTTTTCTTCGCGATTACTTCGGCGAAAGCGCAAACGCCTGAACGAAAAATTCTGAAGGGAAAAGTGAATGCGCACACTTCAAATCTCGACGGAATATATGTCATCAACAAAACCTCTGAAAAAGAAACGGCGACGAAAGAAGGCGGTTATTTTACGATTTTGGCGAAACCCGGCGATTCGCTGATGTTCGCTTCCATTGAATTTAAAGGCAAAACTGTGGCTGTCGATTCGACGCATTTTGGTCAGGATTTATTTATGGTAAAGTTGGAAACGATGGTCAACCAGCTCGACGAAGTCATGATTGTTCAATACAAAGATATCAACGCTTATTCACTCGGAATTCTTACGAAGAAAGCAAAATCTTACACGCCAGCAGAAAGAAAACTTTTTACGGCAACAGGCGTTGATCCAAAAATTGGCTTAAATTCGTCCTTTGCAGTCGATCCTTTGCTAAATTTGTTTTCAGGAAGAACGGCAATGCTGAAGAAAGAACTCGAAGTTGAAAAGAAGGAAAATTGGATGGAAAAACTCGAAGATTTATATGACGAGCATTATTTGACTGAAAAGCTTAAGATTCCTGCAGCATATATTAAAGGATTTTTGTACTATATTGTAGAAAATGAGCACTTCGTGAATTCGCTGAGTGCAAAAGACAAAACGATGAACCGGTTTTTGCTGGTTCAACTAGCCGAAAAATACCTAAAAACCATAAACGATGAAAAATAACCTACTATTATTGCTGCTGCTTTTTGTTTCGCAAATTGCTATGCCTCAAGCGAAAGAAAAATTATTGACCGGACAAATCAATACCGCTCAAATGGCGCCAGAAGGTGTTGAAATTATCAACATGCGAACCAAAAAAGTATCAAAATCGACCGCAAAAGGTCAATTTACAATGTATGCCAGCTCGAGAGATGTCTTGGTTTTTTCAAGCCAAAATTTTGAAGACGGAAAGAAAACCATAACTTCAGAAGAATTTAAGGAAGGAAAATTTGCCATTTCAATGATTCCAAAAGTAACACAGTTGGAAGAAGTGGAAGTCAAAGGAGAAAAATTAGTCAACTCAGAACTTTGGGACGGTGCGAAAGAATACACGCCGGCAGAAAGAAGATTGCGACAAGCGGCCAAACCAACGCGATTAAATCAAGGTCTGGAAATCAGCAATGACGCTATAATCAACGCAATTTCGGGCAAATCAAAAAGGCTTCGAAAAGAACTGGCCGTTGAGAAAAAGGAAGCGTATATGGAGCAGATTGAAGAATCCTATCCAGAGGAATATTATACTGAAAATCTTGGAATTCAAAAAGATTATGTCAGCGGATTCAAGTTTTTTATTGTAGAAGACGCGGCATTTATCAAGACTTTGGATAAGAGAAACAAGCTTTCTATGGATGCTGTAATCTTAGAATTATCGCAAGAATACAAGCAACTTTTAGCCGATGAAAAATAATTACTTGCTATTTTTCTTTATTTCTATTTCGCAAATTGCCTTCTCGCAATCAAAAGAAAAGTTGATTCAGGTGAAAGTAATTGCTGACGGAGGAGATGTATCTGGCATCAATATTGTGAATTTGGTCAATGAAAAATCGGCTGTAAGTGATGCCAAAGGCCAATTTGAAATCTTAGCGAAAGCAACTGATTTGCTGGTTTTTTCTTCGGATAAATTAGAACCAAAGAGAAGGCTTATTGAAGAGGAAGATATTAAGTCAGGAACAATTAATGTTGTGATGATTCCAAAAATCGGACAGCTTGAAGAAGTCGTGATTGTGAAATATAGAGATATAAAATTAGAAGATGTTGGCATAACTCCGGCACGAAAACATTTCACTCCGGCAGAAAGGAAACTTTATACCGCAGGCGATTTCAAGCCGATTCATCTTTTGGGTTTATTGGCCGGAAGCCTGCAAGTGGATCCGATTTTAAATGCGATAAATGGAAGAACAAGCCGTCTGAAAAAAGAAATTGATTTGGAACAAAAGGAGTTTCGCTTGGAAGAAATCAATACTTTGTACAGCGACGAATTTTATACCGAAAAGTTAAAAATACCGAAAGATTATATTTTGGGTTTCAAATATTATTTAAACGAAGACGAGGATTTTGCAACTTTGATGGAAAGTAAAAATGTAGCTTCTCTCGAAATGCACGTGATCAGAATGGGCGAAAATTTTGTAAAATTAATTTCAAATGACTCGGATTAAATTCCTGCTATTTTTTCTGCTTTTTTCCGCAGTTGCTTTTTCGCAAGAAAAAATGATTCAGGGAAAAATTACTTCCGATGGAAATCCTGTTGAAGGAATTGACATTGTAAATCTGGTCAATGAAAAGTCAGCAAAATCAAATGCCAATGGCGAATTTCAGATTTTGGCAAAAGCCGAAGACTTGCTTGTTTTTTCTTCCCAAAGATTTGAATACAAAAGAAGAATTATTGAGCAAAACGATTTGAAATCAACTTCAATTGCCATCCAAATGACGCCAAAACCAGGCCAGTTGGACGAAGTCGTAATTACAAAATACAGAAATATAAACGCGACAGATTTAGGAATTCTGTCAAAACCGGCCAAAGAATTCACGCCTGCAGAAAGACGATTGAAGGCGGCTTCTTCGTATGATTTATCGGTCGGGACTTATAATTCTGTAAGTTTGGATGCAATTATAAATTCAATTTCTGGAAGGACGGCAATGTTGAAAAAAGAACTTCAGGTAGAGAAAAGAGAAATTGCCAGAGAGAAATTGCTGTTACTTTATGAGGAAGAATACTTTACAGATAAATTAAAAATCCCAACCGATTTTGTCAACGGATTTCAGTATTTTGCCGTTGAAAATGACAAATTGCGAAGCGCTTTGAACGCAAAAAATAAAGTGCTTTCTGATTTTTTACTTGCTGAAATTGCGCCACAATATCTTGAATTATTGAATGATGCAAAATAAAAACCTTCTCTTTTTATTATTGTTTTTGCAGTCTGCATTTTCACAAGAAAAGTTGCTTCACGGCGTTGTTTTTGGAATGGGAAATGATGTCAGCGGTATTAATGTGGTAAATTTGGTGAATGAAAAATCAGCCGTAACCAATGCAAAAGGTGAATTTCATATTCTTGCAAAACCTGAAGATTTGCTGATTTTTTCTGCTTTTACTTTCGAATACAAACGCAGAATTATCAATGAAGAAGATTTGCGTTCGTCGATTTTAGTTATTAATCTGGAGCCAAAACCAACGCAACTCGAAGAAGTCGTAATCCAAAAATATGTGAAGGTAAATGCGGTCGATTTGGGAATCATAAAAACGCATGTCAAAGAACTTTCGCCAGCTTCAAGAAGGCTTCAGTCGGCACAATCTGGATTGATTACAGGTTTGATAAATCGCATAAACGGAACGACTTCTTACTTAAAAAAAGGTATTGAAGTCGAAGGAAAAGAGCTGATGATTGACAAATTTACCGATGATTATTTTGAACCGAGCTATTTTACTGAAGTTTTGAAAATTGAGCCTGAAAAGGTGAAAGCTTTTCAGTATTATTGCGTGGAAGACGCCAGATTTATGAAAGCGGTTCTGGCAAAAAATAAGACATTGGCGACTTTTTGGATCAATGATTTGGCCATTCAATACAATTTACGCCAGCAGCCTGAACTTTTTCAGAAATAAGTATCTTTGGCACATGAAAAAGACAGCCAGAATTTTTTTATTCCTCTTGATTTTTACTGCAATGACTTCAATAACGGCGCATAAATTTTATGTTTCTGTGAACCAGATTTATTTTGTTCCAAAGAAAAAAGCGCTTGAAATCACTTCCAGAATTTTTATCGACGATATTGATTTGGCGCTGGAAAAAAAATACGGAAAAAAATACTATCTGGGAACTGCAAAAGAAACTTCAGAAAGCATTGATTTCTTAAAAAAATACCTGAAAGAGAAGTTTACCATGAAAGTGAACGGCCAGCAAAAGGAAATCATTTTTCTGGGAAAAGAAGTGGAAGACAACGTTTTGATCTGCTATTTTACTATAAAAAATGTAGAAAAAGTGACCTCTTTAGAAATAAAAAACACAATTTTGATGGAACTTTATGACCAGCAGCATATTTTCCACACTAACATTTTGGGCGATAAAAAAAGCATACTCATGACTTCAGGCGAAACGGTTGGATTGTTAAAGTATTAGCAATCTTTTTTGATTTCCTGCAAATTGACTATTTTTCAGCATTCAAAAGAACACAACTCCTTCCATGAAAAAAATCCTCTTTATTATATTGTTTCCAGTGGCCATTTTTGCACAGGAAACCAAAACGGAAACCAAGCGCGAGCCGGGACGTTACGACACCAATAAGTTCAGCCAAATGTATGACCTTTTTGCGACTCCAAATATGTTCAGAACCGCTTCTGGCGCTCCAGGTCCTGCTTATTATCAGCAACAGGCAGATTATAAAATGGATATCGAATTGGACGACAAAAACACGAAATTTTATGGAAAAGAGACGATTACTTACCATAATAATTCTCCTGAAAGCCTAGATTATCTTTGGATTCAGTTGGACCAAAATCAAAATGCGAGAAGCTCAAAATCGCCATTGATTGAAAGTCAGAAAATCAGCCAAAAAATGACTACGGCAGGTTTTACAAAGAAATTCATGGAGGAAGATTTTGACGGCGGTTTCAACATTGAATTTGTAAATGACGCTACTGGAAAACCGATGAAATATGTCATCAACCAAACCATGATGCGCATTGATTTGCAGACGCCACTAAAATCAAAAGAAAAAATTGATATCAATATAAAGTGGTGGTATTTGATTAATAATTACCGCGTCGATGGTGGGCGTTCTGGATATGAACATTTTGACAAAGACGGAAATAATCTTTATGTAATTGCGCAGTTTTACCCAAGAATGGCGGTTTACAACGACGTGGAAGGCTGGCAGAACATGCAATTTTGGGGCGCTGGAGAATTTGCGCTTCCTTTTGGGAATTTTGAAGTGAATATTACCGTTCCGGCCGATCATATTTTAGAGGCGACCGGCGATTTATTGAACCGAAAAGAAGTTTTCACTTCAGAACAATTAAAAAGATATGAGTTAGCAGAAAAAACCTATGACAAGCCAGTCGTGGTGGTGACGCAAGCGGAAGCAGAAGCGGCATCAAAAGGCTTTTCAGACAAAAAGAAAACGTGGAAATTTAAGGCGACAAATGTTCGTGATTTTGGAATTTCGACTTCTAGAAAATTTATTTATGATGCGATGGCGGTGAAACTTGCGCAAAAATCTGTCATGGCGATTTCGCTTTATCCGCCGGAAGCCAATCCGCTTTGGGGAGAATTGTCAACGAAAACAGTAGCGCATACGCTGAAAAGCTATTCTTCGCACACTTTTGATTATCCATATCCGAAGGCGATTTCAATTTCTGCGGAAGACCAAGGCATGGAATATCCAATGATTTGTTGGAATTATGGCCGTCCTGACGAAAAAGGTTATGTGAGTGAAAGAATTCGAAACGGAATGCAAAGCGTAATTATTCATGAAGTTGGTCATAATTTTTTTCCAATGATCGTGAATTCTGACGAACGCCAATGGAGCTGGATGGATGAGGGATTGAATACGTTTTTAGAATATTTAGCGGAGCAGGAATTAGATCCGAATTTTCCATCGCAAAGAGGGCCGGTTTCGAAAATCGTACCTTATATGAGCGGACCGCAGAATTTCTTGGAACCGATCATGTCAAACTCAGAAGGAATTCATCAATTTGGAGCCAATGCTTATGCAAAACCCGCTACAGGATTGAATATTTTGAGAGAAACAATCATGGGGCGCGAACTTTTTGACTATGCTTTTAAAACCTATGCAAACCGTTGGAAATTTAAACATCCAACGCCAGAAGATTTTTTCAGAACGATGGAAGATGCTTCTGCCGTTGACTTAGACTGGTTTTGGAGAGGCTGGTTTTATTCGACAGATTATGTAGATATTGGAATTAAAGAAGTGAAGCAATATTATGTATCGCAAGATGCGCCAAAAGATACCAAAGAGCTGTCATTGCGAAGAGGTCGTTTTAATGAAGAAGACGGGCCATTCGTGTATCTTTTGCCAGAAGATTCTCAGGATTTGGACTCAAAACTGAAGAAATCTTTGAATACAGGAGACGTTAAAGTACTCAATGATTTTATCCAAGAAAAATATACTTCTGAAGAAAAATCTAAATTAAAAGCACCGAAATATTTCTATGAAGTCACGTTTGACAAGCCAGGAGGAATGCTGATGCCTATTTTAGTAGAGCTGACTTTTGAAGATGGAACCAAAGAAAACCACAATTTTCCTGTTCAGATTTGGAGAAAGGAAAATCAAGTAGTTTTCAGGACTTTTGCTACGGATAAAAAAGTTTCAAAAATCACGATTGATCCAAAAGCAGCAACGGCCGATATTGATTTGAGTAATAATTCTTGGCCAAAAGTAAAGGCGAAATCGAAATTTGACCAATTTGGAGGTTAAGTTAAAATCATATTAAAATAGAAGTCAAAAGGGTTAAGTAAAAACTGCGGTTATTTTTTTACCGTATCTTTGTATAAAATTGCATATTATGTTTGGAATAGGAGGCTCAGAATTCGTATTTATATTATTCATCGCAATCATGCTTTTTGGAGCAGATAAAATTCCGGAAGTGGCTCGCGGGCTTGCAAAAGGAATGCAACAACTGAAAAGTGCAACGGATGATATTAAATCTGAAATTCATAAAACTGCAACAAATAATGGATTTGACCCAAACGCTTTAACAGGCGGACTTTCTGAAGAAGTCAATAAAGTGAAAGAGAATTTTGCAAAAATAATGGAGAATTCTAATGACGCAAGTTTTGGCTTAGACAAGATTACTGCTGACATCAACACTGAAGTTACCCAAGTTAAAGAAGACATCGAATCACTAAACGGACCAATCAAAAGACAGGATAAATGATTGAAACATTATTGGAATTAGACAGAGATCTATTTATTTTTTTGAACAGCTTTGGCTCAGAAACTTTTGATGGTTTCTGGCTTTTCATCACAAAACAGATCAACTGGATTCCGATTTTTGCTATAATTGCTTACTTAGTTTTCAAGCATCTTGGTTGGAAACATGCGCTTTTAATTTTGGGTGTGATAGCGTTGTTAATTTTAGTTACAGACCAAACGACCAACTTGTTTAAAAACGGCTTTCAGCGTCTTCGACCAGGAAGCAATCCTGATTTGGCAGAGCTGATCAGGGCTGTGCAGACCAGAAAATCTTTTAGTTTTATTTCCGGCCACGCTTCGAACTCGATGGCGGCGGCATTTTTTCTTTATAAAGTATTGAAGCCTTACCTTAAATATATGGGTTTCATTTTTCTTTGGCCGTTAATTTTCGCTTACAGCAGAATTTATTTAGGATTGCATTATCCTGGAGATATTTTGTGCGGTTATTTATGGGGAATTTTGATGGCAACAATAATGCTTAGGCTTTATGTTTATTTAAGGGATAGATATTTTCCTACTCAAAAGGAAAATGTGGATAATCCAACAAATAGTGAACCTTTAAAAGAGTAGTTTTTTTGCGATAAAATATAATTTTATAACAAAGAATTGCACTTAATCGGATTTATCGGCCATACAACGATTTTTTTTTATTCTTCCAAATCTTTACTTTACATTCGCCAAAGAATTAGAATTTATTCAATTCAAAACAATTTTATAAGCCTGAATATAAAGTAAATGCCTGCGTTGAAAAACCATTCAGATAAATTATTAACCATACAATATAAATGAAAAAATTACTTCTTCTAGGGGCACTTTTTGTGTCTGCGCCATTTTTTGCTCAAGTTGGTATTGGAACTGTAACACCGAACGATAAAGCAGCTTTGGATATCGTTTCAACTGAAAAAGGCCTTTTAATGCCAAGAATGACAACTGCACAGCGCACTGCAATTTTTCCAACAGCAGAAGCAACAGCAGCAGGAATGCGAGTTTATGATATCACGACAAAAACATTCTGGTATTATGACGGTTCACAATGGATTGAAGATGCGAAAAGCGCTTCAGGGCCATGGCTTGACGGAACTACAGATTTAGTTGCAACTGCCACATCTGACAGTATTTATTCATCTTCACGTTTGATGAGCATTGGAACTACAGTAAATGATGCTAAAATTCACGCTTCTGCTACAAAAGCAGAAACTGACGCCAGAAGGGCGATGGTAGGAATTGAAACACACTGGCAGTCAAATAACCCGAATAAATTTGATTCATGGAATGGTTTCGCCTTGATGCCGACGCTTACAAATCCATTGTCAGGACAATTGACAAATGAACCATTTTTAGGATACGGTCCGCAGACAAGAAGTTTTTCAATCCAGCAATTTGTTGACGGTCCTTTTGGAAATATTAAAGAAACAAGAATGGCTTTTATGCCAACGGGTGAAGTTGGAATTGGTTATGCACCGGCAACATTGTTTGGAGTAACATATCCAACTCCGTCAAAAGCGGCATTGAGAGTTACAAACGGAACCAAAACTTATGATATTCTAAATCTTGACAACAATGTGACAACAGTTATAAAAGTTGACAAGTCAGGAAATATGGGAATTGGTACAGGAAGCGCAACATTAGTTAGAAAACTTCAAGTAAAAGATGCTATCAGATTAGAAGCATTAGCTACAGCACCAGCTGGAGGAACACTTGGAGATTTATATGTAAATACAGATGGAAAATTATATTTCCACAACGGTACTGCATGGAGAGAAGTAAATCTTCTGTAGGTTATTTTGAGGTTTTAAGGTTATTAGAAAAGCTGTCGCAAGACAGCTTTTTGTATTTATAAAACTCTTGAAACGGTCAAACCATCTCTTATCGGAAGTAGAACTGTTTCAACTCTTGGATCAGTATTTATCTTTTTATTATATTCCACCAATACATTTGTGCTCAAGTCTTTTGGGTTTGGAGTCTCCAAAACTTTTCCACTCCATAAAACATTGTCAGAAAGAATAATACCACCTTTGTTTACCATTGGCACAATTATATCGAAATATTTCAAGTAATTATCTTTGTCAGCATCGATAAAAACTAAGTCAAACTTTTTGTCAAGTTGAGGAATAATCTCTAAAGCATCGCCTAAATGCTGCTTAATCTGATTTTTCCAAGGTGATAAATCAAAATATTTTTTTTGGATATCAAACAGTTCTTCATTGATGTCAATGGTGTCGATTGAACCATTCTCTTGCATTCCTTCTGCTAAAGATAAAGTCGCATAACCAGTATAAGTACCAATTTCTAAAATGTTTACCGGACGAACCAACTTTGAAATCATACTTAAAACACGTCCTTGAAAATGACCGCTTAACATTCTGGGTTGCATGATTTTCTGAAAAGTTTCTCTCTGAAGAGCCGCTAAAAGCGCTGGTTCTTCTTGGGAGTGTTTTTCTACATAAAGTTCTAATTCAGGAGATATGAAATGCATTATTGTAATTTTTGAAAATGGAATTAATTAACACTTCAAAATTAAGCAATAAAAAACTTATTGTAAGAGAAAAGTAATTAAATGAGATGCTTCTTTAAGTAAATGTGAAGATTTTTATTTAGTAATGCTAAGAATATTCTTCTTAAAAAATGATGTTTTGAGAATGTTTTTTGATTTTTTTATAAAATAATTCGCATTGTGAGATTGCTTGTAAATACTGGTAGTAAATGATTTTTCTTATAAATATTAGTTAAATAAATAGACTGTTTTTTGTTTATCATTTGATTGTCAGATAAATTGTAATATTAAAATTAGTATATTGGAGTATAATTTTAAACCTACAAATTATGAAAAAATTAATTACAATTTTTGTGTTATGCTATGGGTTTTTACTGTCTGCCCAAAACAGTGAAAATAATTCCCCAAGAAGATCTCAAAACGGAGAACAACTTTTCAACACGCCGACTGGCCAGCCCGAATCGCGATCCGTACCAATCAAAAGTAATCTTGGAGTACAAAACCGGAACTGTACGGTAAGCGGTGTTGCTATTTCAACAACAGGAACGGTTCCAAATTATCCTACTTACAGCCCTCCGACAACACCAGTAACCTGTACGCCTTCTGCAGCATTTGCAACAGGTGATTCTCCATGGACGGGAGGTGGAACAACTGGCGTGGTTGTTTACAATTTCAGTCAGCCGGTAAGCAGCGTGAGGGTTAGCTATTCTGCTGTCAACGGAGTTGTTGATATCGGTACGATTAGTGTAAACAGCAGTGGTGTCATGACGCTGTCAAATCCTTGCGGCATCAATGTGGCCGGAAATGTCGTTACTTGTAATTTCGGTGCCGCTGAATATGGAGATATTGGAGTGACTGTTTCTTCAACAGTTCCATTTACTTCAATTACACTTGTGAATACTGGCGGAAGCAGTGGTTTTGTTGGAGGAGAGCCATGCAATTTTATAATTTATAACAATTGCCTTGCCGGAACAGCCTCGCCAGCTTTCAGAAGCACATTCTTAACGAATCGTTGCCCTGCAACATCTGTAAACCTTAATTCTCTTTTACCAGGAAATCAGCCTGCAGGTACACAACTTACTTGGCATACAGGTACTCCTGCAACACTGGCAAACATGGTCAGCAATCCAAGTGCTGTTGGAGGTGGTACATATTACGCTGCTTTTTATGATCCAAATGGAAATTGTTTCAGCCCAACAACAGCTATCAATGTTAGTATTTCACGATGCATTTCTGATCTGAAAATAGATAAAGCTGTGAACGTAGGAAGTGCTACGGCTGGTACAAATGTCATCTTTACAATTACTGCTGCAAATGGCGGTTCAAGCCCTGCAACAGGCGTTACAGTAACAGATGTGCTTCCGTCAGGTTATGTTTTAGTGAGCGCCACGCCTACAGTAGGAACTTGGACAGCTCCATATTGGAATGTTGGCAATTTAGCAGTTGGTGCCTCAGCGACAATTACGATTGTAGCTACGGTTCAATTTTCAGGAAATTATTCTAATACTGCAACAATCGCTGGTAATCAGGCTGATCCTGATTTTAGTAACAATACTTCAACGGCTACTATAAGAGTTCTAATTCCTTTTGAAAGGATTGATGCAGTGGATGACGATTTTAGAAGACTTCGTATAAATAATTGTGCAGGCGGAACGACACCAAGTGTATTTTCAAATGATAATATTAACGGCGCGTCGTTTTTACCTTCAGCAGTTACGGTATCGCTTGTTGCGCCATTGTCAATTCCGGGAGCTACAATTGATGCAAATGGTGTAATCACTATTCCACCAGGTACAGCTCCAGGATCTTATACGCTTAATTATAATGTTTGTATTGTTGGAGGCTTTAGTTGTGATACCGCGGCAGTATTTCTTAACATAGGTTCAATTACCATCGCCGCTTTTAATGATGATTTCCAGCCTTTTCCAATAAGCAGTTCTGTAGGCGGACAAACTCCGAGCGTTCTGACTAATGACACTTATTATCCTGGTGTTACTGTTTCTTTAGCATCCAGTCCAATCCCTGGAGCTACAATTGACCAAGCCGGTATAATTACAATACCTGGTGGTGTCGCACCTGGAAGCTATACTTTCTTGTACCAATTGACAGATTGTAGAGGAAATGTGGTGTATGCTAAAGCAGATGTGCTGATTTCAAGAAGAGTAATTATAATTGATCCAGATTTTCCTTTTGATCCAATTGCTTTGAAACAAGTTACTATTTACCCAAATCCAAGTAACGGACAATTTACAATAGATGCTACTGGTTTTGAAGCTAAAGATGTTTCCGTTTCAATTTTTAATCAAATGGGAAGAAATGTATTTGAGAACAGCAGTTTGAAAAATCAAGAAAAAGTAGATTTGAGCAATTTGCCAAAAGGTATTTATTTTGTGACATTGACCAGCGGTGCAGAATCTGTGCAACGAAAACTGGTTATTGAATAAACGACAATTTTAATTGAATTAATCGCTATTCCTGAATCTTAGGGATAGCGATTTTTTTTATCCTAAATATTATGCATTTCCCAGTGCATAATATTTTTGAAAAGATAGGAGTTACCAATTTCATAAATAGTTATTAACTTTGCACCATGCAAATTGAGAAAAAAGACATCCGAGCTTTGACAAAAGACCAATTGCGCGATTTTTTTGTTTCCAATGGAGACAAGGCTTTCCGTGGCAATCAGGTTTATGAATGGCTTTGGAGTAAAGGGGCGCATAAATTTGACGACATGACCAATGTTGCAAAACCAACGCGCCAAATGTTAGAGGAGAATTTTGTGATCAATCATATTAAGGTAGATCAAATGCAACGCAGTGAAGACGGAACCGTGAAAAATGCCGTTCGTCTGCACGACGGTTTGGTGGTAGAATCGGTTTTAATTCCTACGGATACAAGAACCACAGCCTGTGTCTCTAGCCAAGTCGGTTGCAGTTTAGATTGTAATTTTTGTGCTACCGCAAGGTTGAAGCGCATGCGAAATCTAGGTCCCGATGAAATTTATGATCAGGTTGTTGCCATTGATAACGAGAGTAAATTATACCACAATCGTCCGCTGTCAAACATAGTTTTTATGGGAATGGGCGAACCATTGATGAATTACAATAATGTTTTGAAAGCCATCGAAATGATAACTTCGAACGAAGGTTTGGGAATGTCGCCAAAACGAATCATGGTTTCCACTTCCGGAGTTCCAAAAATGATCAAGAAACTGGCTGACGACGAAGTGAAATTCAAATTAGCAGTTTCCTTACATTCTGCAATTGACGAAATTCGATCGAGAATTATGCCTTTCAGCAAGAATTTTCCATTGGCTGACTTACGAGAAGCGTTAGAATATTGGTACAGAAAAACAAAGAGCAAAGTTTCGTATGAATATGTAGTTTGGAAAGATATCAATGACAATAAGGCTTCCATCGATGCTTTGGTGAAATTTTGCAAATATGTTCCTTGTAAAGTGAATCTTATCGAATACAATCCGATTGATGATGGTGAGTTTCAGCAGGCTTCTGATGAATCAATAAACGCTTACATCAAAGCGCTTGAAGCTTCGGGAATTGTTGTAAAAGTCAGAAGAAGCCGAGGAAAAGACATTGATGCCGCTTGCGGACAACTTGCGAATAAAGAAGCTTAGAGAAAAATATTTTTTTGAAAACCTGATAAACTTTAAAAGTTATCAGGTTTTTTTATTTATCAAGAATCTTTAAATTTTTCAATCTTTAAATTTTCAATCAGAAGCCGTATATTTGCTTCCAATGAAAATTACAGAGCAAATAAAACAGCCCATTCTTGCCGAAATGGAACTTTTTGAAAAAAAGTTTCACGAAGCAATGTCTTCAAAAGTGGCTTTGCTCAACAGAATCACTTATTATATCGTCAACCGAAAAGGCAAGCAAATGCGACCAATGTTCGTGTTTCTTACTGCCAAAATGGTGTCTGACGGAATTGTAAACGAAAGGACTTATCGTGGCGCTTCAGTAATCGAGTTGATTCACACGGCAACTTTGGTTCATGACGATGTGGTGGACGATAGCAACAGGCGACGCGGATTTTTCTCGATAAATGCTTTATGGAAAAATAAAATTGCCGTTCTTGTAGGCGATTATTTATTATCAAAAGGACTTTTGCTTTCTATTGACAATGGCGATTTTGATTTGCTGAAGATTATTTCTGTAGCCGTTAGAGAAATGAGCGAAGGAGAATTATTGCAGATTGAAAAAGCCCGAAGGCTAGATATTACCGAAGATGTGTATTATGAAATCATCCGTCAGAAAACGGCAACATTAATTGCGGCTTGCTGCGCACTTGGCGCTTGTTCGGTTAATCCGGAGGATAGTGAAGTCGTAGAAAAAATGCGAAAGTTTGGCGAATTGATAGGTATGGCTTTTCAAATCAAAGACGATCTTTTTGATTATACAGACGACGCTATCGGAAAGCCGACCGGAATTGATATTAAGGAACAGAAAATGACGCTTCCGCTGATTTATGTTTTGAACCACTGCACGCCAAAAGAGAAATCTTGGCTTATCAATTCTATAAAAAACCACAATAAAGACAAAAAACGCGTCAAAGAAGTAATCGCTTTTGTGAAAAACAATCGCGGACTGACTTACGCAGAAGAAAAAATGGTCGAATTCCAGCAGGAAGCTTTGACTTTAATTCAAGATTTTCCAGATTCTCCTTATAAAGATGCGCTTACCTTGATGGTAAATTATGTTATTGAAAGGAAAAAATAGCGCTAATTAGCTAATTAGCGAATGCGCTAATTTTTTTGAATTGGAAAAAAAATCCAATTTTTTTTTCATCTCATGCAACCTTTTTTCATCCATTCTCGTCTATGCTAATAGAAGACTGATTGAAGGTTCTACAGAATCGAAAATCAAAAATCTGAAATCAAAAATCCACTGTGAAAGTAATAAACTTACATCAAGACGAAAAAGATATCATCGCACTCGCTGTTGAAAACAACCGACATGCGCAACAAAAAATCTACTCCAGCCACGCGCCAAAAATGTTGAGCGTTTGCCGTCAGTATATAAAAGATGTGCACCAGGCGGAAGATATCATGATTACGGCTTTTATGAAAGTTTTTACAAATTTGAAAAATTTTGAGCACAAGGGAAGTTTTGAAGGCTGGATCAGAAGAATTATGGTAAACGAATGCATTTCTTTTATTAGGGTTCAAAAAAGCGTGAAATATATAGAAGATGAGAATTTTTTTGAAGAAACGCACAACAATACTGACAGCCAATTTAATGTAGAAGATATTCAGTTTTTAATTGATAGTTTGCCAGACGGCTATAAAATGATTTTCAATTTATATGCTATCGAAGGCTACAAGCACCAGGAAATTGCGAAAATGCTGGGAATAAATGAAGGAACGTCGAAATCGCAATTGTCACACGCCCGCAAAATGCTACAGGCACAAATTAACAAGCTAAAGAATTTTGAAAATGGAACCGAATAAATTAGAGAACGATTTTAGAAACAAGCTGAATCAAAGAGAGATACAGCCTTCTGAAAAAGCATGGGACAGATTAGACGCAATGCTTTCGGTAACTGAAAAGAAAAAACCGAAAAGAACGTGGATGTATATTGCGGCAAGTTTTTTGGGATTTTTACTCGTAGGACCACTGTTTTTTAAGCAGTCTGAGGTTGAAATCGAGAAAACAAACCAAGTTATTACTTTGGAAGAAATTAAAAGTACAGAAAAAGAAATTACGCCAGAAAAAATTATTGAAGAGCCATTCAAAACAAAATCGCAGGAAACAGTTGCATTAAACAATCAACAATCATCAACCAAAAACGAGCCAGTCAAAAATCAAATCCTTGCAGAAAACGTAAAGCAGGAAGTGGCAATCCAAGATGAGAAAGCGCAAGAAGTTGCCCAGCAAATCATGGAAATGAGCCAATCAGGCAAACAAGTGACTGACCAAGAAATCAACGACTTGCTCAACAAGGCAAAAAGAGATATCGCTTCGCAACGATTACTCAAAAAATCTATTCAAAAAGTCGATGCCACCGCACTTCTTCTGGACGCAGAAAAAGGGCTCGACAACTCCTTCAAGCAACGTGTTTTTGACTTGCTGAAGGAAGGCTATAAAGAAACTAAAATATTTGTAGCCGAAAGAAACAATTAAAATCATCATCTAAAAATCAACATCATGAACAGAATTATTTTTTACATCACAACTGTGATAATGACTTTTTGTGCCCAAAATTTAGCAGCACAAACATTTGATTACCAAGCCGAAATCAAAAGCTTGCAGGAAAGAAAAGCGCAAATTGAGGAGTCTGAACGCAAGGAGTTGCAGAACGATATTGTTAAAATCGAGAACCGCTTGGCGAAAAATGAAATCACAAAAGACGAAGCCCAAAAGCAGAAAGAAGAAGCTGCTTTGAAAAGAGCGCAAAACATTGAAGACCGAACTTCAATTGCTGACAGCCAGATTTCATTGCTTGAAAGAAATAAAAGTTATGCATCAATTGAAGAATACGACGGAAATGGAACTGTCAGCAGAATTAAATTCGGAAATATATTTGAATACAATTCAACTGGCTATAAAAAGAAAGATACTGTTGGTGCAAAAGAAAGATTGAACCGTCGCACTTATTCTTATTTGGTTTTCGCAATCGGTGCAAATAATTTAGTCACTGACGGAGCCGTTGCACATTCTGATTTCAAATATGCAGGATCTCGTTTTTATGAGTGGGGATTGGCCTTCAATAGAAAATTGGGAAAAAACAGCAATCTTCTGCATTTGCAATACGGACTTTCAGTGATGTACAATGATTTAAAAGCTACTGATAACCGCCTTTTTGTAGATAATGGCAAAGAAACTGCGCTCGAAACAAATGCGGTTCATATGAAAGATGCCAGATTCAGAAATGTAAACTTGGTTGTTCCTGTGCATTTTGAATTTGATTTTTCAAAAACCAGACACGAAGGTTTCAGGCTGGGATTGGGAGGTTATGCCGGCGTAAATTTGAAAACAAAGCAGATCGTGAAGTACGATATTGAAAATTATGAATCAAGAAACACGACAAAAGGCGACTTTAATGTAAACGATTTCATCTATGGATTGAGTACTTATGTGGGTTATAAATCAACAAGTTTGTACTTAAAATATGACCTGAACCCTTTGTTCAAAGACAATGTGGTTGATCAAAATAATATTTCTTTAGGATTGCGTTTTGATCTTTAATTTGAGAGTTTGAGTTAGTTAAATACGTTAGAATGTCCGTTGAAGTAATTCGGCGGACATTTTTTTTACAAATTTCTACAATCTACGCAGTTAAAAAACTTGCAATCTGCTTTCGGAACACAGCTTTGAAAAAATTTGGAAATATTTCTACTTTTAAAATTAAAGATAAAGAATTTTGTAGATTTCTTTCTTTCAAAACTTTGCAGAACTTTTCAGCGTTTGCGTTTAAATTTTCATCTCTTTACTTCAAATTCTAACCTAGAAATCTTCGTATCTTTGCAATCTAAACTTCAGAATTAAACAAATTGATTTCAAAAGCCACCATTGATACCGTTTTCGAAACCGCCAGAGTAGAGGAGGTTATCGGTGATTTTGTGCAATTAAAGCGCGCCGGAAGCAATTTTAAAGGATTGAGTCCTTTTTCAGACGAGCGTTCTCCGTCGTTTATGGTTTCTCCGGTAAAACAGATTTGGAAAGATTTTAGCTCTGGAAAAGGTGGCAATGCTGTAGCTTTTTTAATGGAGCACGAGCATTTTACCTATCCGGAAGCCATTCGGTATTTGGCAAAAAAATACAATATTGAAATTGAAGAAACAGAACGTTCCGACGAAGAAAAGGCAGAAGCAAATGAAAAGGAAAGCATGTATCTGGTTTCTGAATTTGCAAAAAAATACTTCCATGAAACGCTTTTGAATAATGAAGAAGGCCAAGCGATCGGTTATTCTTATTTCAAAGAGCGCGGATTTACTAGGGATACAATCAAGAAATTTGAACTTGGATATTCTCCAGAAGCTTGGGATGCGTTTACAAAGGAAGCTTTAGGCAAAGGTTACAAACTTGAGTATTTAGACAAAACCGGACTTTCAATTGTCAAGGAAGACAAGCAATTTGACCGCTTTAAAGGGCGAGTAATGTTTCCAATTCAAAGCATGTCAGGACGAACTTTGGGCTTTGGCGGAAGAATTTTGACCAATGATAAAAAAGCTGCGAAATACTTAAACTCACCAGAAAGCGATATTTACCATAAAAGTAAAGTGCTTTACGGAATTTTTCATGCCAAGCAAGCAATTGCAAAACAAGACGTTTGTTATTTGGTTGAAGGTTACACTGATGTTATCCAATTTCACCAATCCGGAATTGAAAATACAGTTTCCTCTTCAGGAACAGCCTTGACCCCTGACCAGATTCGTTTGATTAACAGGCTGACCAAAAACATTACTGTACTTTTTGACGGCGATGCGGCTGGACTTCGTGCTTCCATTCGAGGAATCGACTTGATTTTGGAAGAAGGAATGAACGTGAAAGTCTGTACATTTCCTGATGGAGAAGATCCGGATAGCTTTGCAAGAAAAAATTCGCATGATGATTTGATCCAATACCTGAATGCTAATTCAAAAGATTTTATACAGTTCAAAGCATCGCTTTTAATGGACGAAGCCAAGAATGATCCAGTGAAAAAAGCGGGTTTGATTCGTGATATGGTAACCAGCATTTCTAAAATTCCGGATAGAATCCAAAGGGAAATTTACCTTCAGGAAACGGCCAGAATCATGGATATTTCAGAACAGGTTTTAGTCAATACTTTGGCACAGCTTGTTCAGAAAGACATTACAGATTCTGGAAAAAAAATAAAGCAAGAGCAAAAAGCTTTTGATGTTGTAAGAAATGAGACTCCGGCTGAAAATACCAAAGTTGATATTTTATACGAATTGGAAAGAAAAATCATCGAAATTCTGCTTTTATATGGAAGCAAGGAAGATGAATTTGAGGACGTGCTTTTGAAAACCAACGAAGAAGGCGAAATTCAAGAAGTTTCTGAAAAGAAAGAATATAAGGTTTACCAGCGCATTTATTTAAGCCTTCAAGAAGATGAAGTGGAACTTGCAAATCCTTTATTCAGAGATATTTATAATGATTTGGTGAATTATTTTCATCAGAATGAATCGTTCAATGCAGAGCATTATCTGATGCATCTGGCGCCAGAATTAGCGCAAGAAGTAACTGACATTTTGATGCAGGAAGAAAGAGAATTGCTTCACAATTGGGAAGGTCAAAATATTATCGTAAAACAAAAAGACCAAACTATAAGTCAATATGTTTCAGAAACGATATTGACTTTAAGATGGTTTTTAGTCGATAAAATTATTGAAGAACTAAAAGGAAGTCTTTCTGCAGAGCCAAACGCCGACAACACTGAAACGCTATCAATGGCAATGGATTATTATAAACTGATCAATTCTTTTTCGTCAAAATTAGGAAGAGTAATGTCGCGTTACAGTACTTAAACGATATCTAAAGTCTTTGCCTTGTTTACTAAATCCACCAAGTTGGTGACATTTAATTTTGTAAGCAATCTTAATTTATAGGTACTTACCGTTTTTTCGTTCAAGCTAAGAATCTGAGCAATTTCTTTGTTCTTTTTACCGTCGCTTAAATAACGAAGCACTTCAATTTCTCGTGTTGAAAGTTTTCTATAAAGTCTTTCAGATTTATTTCTCTTGCCGATCAAAGCCAGATTTCGTTTCACGATATCGCTGAAAACAATAGCGCCACCAAAAACTTTAGTAACAGCAGAAGCCAATACTTCAAGTTTTGCAGTTTTGTGAACATAAGCTGAAACGCCTGCTTTTAAGGCATTTGGTGCGTAAATCTGCTCAGAAAGATTAGTGAATACAACAATCTTTGAAGATGAATATTCTTTCACTAAGTTTTTTACAACATTAATGCTTGAAAGTCCCTCTAAATCGAGATCTAGGATAATTATATCCACGGTTTTCTTGGAAAGAATATCTTCCAAGTCATTGTAATTTTCTGCCTGTCCAATAATATTTATCTCAGAATTATCTTTGAAATATGATTTTATACCATAATGTACTATTGGGTGATTATCGGCTAAACAAACTTTTATCATAGCGTTTATTTTTAATTTAAAACTGACGAATCTGTAGTAAATTTAGTTAAAATTTCGAAATAATGCATTTTTTATTATAATAAATTTTATTTAAAATCGTTTGGGATTTTGCAAACGGGAATCGGATCCATTTTATGCCTGTTATTTCGGTTAAGTCTTTCATATATATCAAAAACAATGCCTTCTCTTTCTGAAAGATTTTCTTTCGATTTTTTTTCTTCTGAAGCACGCATTGCCCATTCTAATTCGTCATAACTTGCGCCAAGTTGCTGCTCGTCAGTTCTGTCATCGCCAAACAAACCATCAGTTGGAGCGGCTTTTAAAATTGAATTCGGAACTTCGATATGCTGTGCCAATTTATAAACCTCTGATTTCATTAAATCTGCAATCGGACTTACATCAACACCTCCGTCGCCGTATTTTGTATAAAAACCTACGCCAAAATCTTCTACCTTATTTCCTGTTCCTGCCACAATACTGTTGTTTATTCCGGCATGGTAATATAAAGTTGTCATTCTTAGCCTGGCTCTTGTATTCGCTAACGAGAGATGGTATTTTGCATCATCGTCGCCCGCCGGAACCAAGCTTTTGAACATTTCAAAAACCGAGGTCAGGTTGGTTTCAATACTGCTTACGTTCGCAAATCGTTTCTTTAATTGTTCAATGTGTTCTCGTCCTCTAGATACGTGACTTTCGGCTTGATGGATTGGCATTTCCACACAAATTGTTGGAAGTCCAGTCATAGCGCACAATGTAGAGGTTACAGCAGAATCGACACCACCAGAAATACCTACAACAAAACCACTAACTTTTGCGTTATTAGCATAGTTTTTTAACCAATCGACAATGTGTTTTTTAATTTTCTCACCCTGAAAAGTGTTGTTATTTTGCATACGATTTTATAATTATACTAACTTGAAGTGTATATTTGCACTTTTAAATTATTTTAAAGTTAATAAACATTTCGTGATATAAAGTTACGACTTAACAAAAAATATCCAACAACTAAATATGAAAAAAATTTCATTTCTGCTGATTTCTGTGTTTTTTTTGATTTCTTGTGATAAAAAAGAGAAGAATGAGGTTGCAATCGAAGAAATTCCTGTAGAATTGAAGGTTGGACGTTTCGATAAGATATTTTATGAAACACCTCCTTCTGAATTAAATTCTGTAAAAAAGCAATATCCTTATTTTTTTCCTGCTGGAAACGAAGATACCGTTTGGACCAATAAGATGAAAAATCCGTTGCTGAAAGAGTTGCATGCTGAAGTGCAGAAGCAGTTTGGGAATTTTGAACCTGAAAAAGCCGAATTGGAACAGCTTTTCCGTCATATAAAATTTTACTTTCCAGAAACGAAATTGCCAAAAGTTGTCACGCTGATTTCTGAAGTCGATACTGACAGCAAAGTGATTTATGCCGATAGTTTGCTTCTGATTTCTTTGGATGTATATTTAGGTAAAGACCACCGTTTTTATGAAGGTTTTCCAGAATACCAAAGAACAAGTTTTGAGAAATCACAACTGCTTCCAGATGTGGTTTCTGATTTTTCTCTTCGTAAAATTGCACCGCCAAGAGACAGAACTTTGTTGTCTCAGATGATTTATTTCGGAAAAGAATTGTACCTAAAAGACCTATTGTTGCCACAAGTTTCTGATGCTGATAAAATTGGATATACGCCGGCGCAAATTACTTGGAGCCAAGAAAATGAAGGGTATGTTTGGAGGTATTTTATAGACGAAAATTTGCTTTATGATTCTGATCCAAAACTGCCGGGAAGATTCATCAATCCGGCCCCATTTTCAAAATTTTATCTAGAAATTGACAACGAATCACCTGGCAAAATCGGAATGTGGATTGGCTGGCAAATAGTTCGTTCGTATATGAAAAACAATGACGTATCTTTGCAGCAATTATTGCAAGCGGATGCAAAAGAAATTTTCGATAATAGTAAATACAAACCTAAAAAGTGATGTCAAAAAAAATAACTTCCGAGATAAAAATCACAGTTGAATTGGATGATAACCGTGTTCCTGAAAAATTATTTTGGGCCGCGCAAGACGGAGGCGTTGTTCAAGAAGAATCAAAAGCGATGATGCTTTCTTTTTGGGACAGCAACGTTCAGGAAACAATGAGAATCGACCTTTGGACAAAAGATATGCCGGTTGACGAAATGAAAAAATTCTTCCATCAAAGTTTAGTAGCTATGGCTGATACCTTTCAAAGAGCCACAGACGACGAGAAAATGGCCGAAACAATGAAAGATTTCTGTGATTATTTTGCAGAAAAAATGGACTTGAAAAAAGGAGAATAATTTTCGAATAAAACATAAAAATCCCGAATTCAAATTTTGAGTTTGGGATTTTTTTATGTTTTGAAGTTTGTTAACTATCAACCATCAACTAAAAACTGTCAATTAGTTAAAAGCTATTCAAGTCCTTAAAAACCTCCTGGTTAATTTCATCAATATATCCTAGAACTGAATCTTTCCCTGTTCCTTCTGTAGATGAAGTTACAAAATAAGGAGGCATTTCTTCCCAGTTATTGGCAAGCAATTTTTTCTTGTACGCCGCAACGTGAGAATCGATTTTGGTTTTGCTGATTTTATCCGCTTTTGTAAAAATTATGCAAAACGGAACTTCGTATTCTCCTAAATAAGTAATGAATTCCAGATCAATTGCCTGCGCTTCCAAACGAATGTCAATCAACACAAAGGCACAAACCAACTGTTCTCTTTTCTCGAAGTAATCAGTGATGAATTTCTGAAAAACTTCTTTTGTTTTTTTGGAAACTCTTGCATAGCCGTAACCTGGCAGATCGACCAAAAACCAATTGTTATTGATCTTAAAGTGATTGATAAGTTGCGTTTTTCCAGGTCTTCCCGAAGTTTTTGCCAAACTCTTGTGATTGGTCAGCATATTGATCAAAGAGGATTTCCCAACATTTGAGCGTCCAATAAAAGCATATTCTGGCAAGCGTTCAGTCGGGCATTTGGCGACTTCTGAATTACTGATGATAAATTCGGCGGTATTGATTTTCATAACGGACATTCGATTTCTGCAAAGGTAATCAAAAAAAATAACCGCTGATTTCAGAAATTACTCTTTAAATCAGCGGTTAAAATTATTTGTTTTAGTTTATAAATGAGTCTTCATAAGCCATTCGTGCATCAATTTATTAAACTCATCTGGATGTTCCATCATCGCCGCGTGACCGCAATTGTCAATCCAATATAAAGAGGAATTTGGTAATAATTGGTCAAATTCTTCTGCAACTTCTGGCGGTGTGACTTTGTCATTTTTGCCCCAAATAATACAAGTCGGAACGTGCATTTTCGGTAAATCTTTCGCCATATTATGTCGGATAGCGCTTTTTGCAATGGTCAACGTTTTGATCAGTTTTATTCTGTCGTTTGCCATCGCATAGACTTCGTCAACGATTTCTTTGGTAGCAATTTTTGGATCATAAAAAACGTCTTCCGCTTTTTTCTGAATGTAGTCATAATCACCGCGTCTTGGGTAGCTGTCGCCCATTGCGCTTTCATAAAGTCCTGAGCTTCCTGTGATTATCAGTCCCAGCATTTTCTCAGGATACATTTTTGTGTGGTACAAAGCAATGTGTCCTCCAAGTGAATTTCCTAATAAAATGACGCGGTCAAAACCTTTATAGGTGATAAAATCCTTAACGTATTTTGCGAATGCTTTTACGTTTGTTTTTAAGATATTTTGTGTGTAAATCGGCAATTCTGGAATGACAACTTTATATCCATGTTTTGGAAAATATTCGGCAACGCCTCCAAAATTGCTCAAACCGCCCATTAATCCATGAAGGATTATGATTGGCGTGCCCTCTCCGGCTTCAAAATATTTATATTTCCCTTCTTTTATTAAATCTTCCATTGGTTGTTTTAGCGCATTTCAATCCCCGAAATGTAGGGAACACAAATATATGATTTTATCAATAATAATGAATTTTTGGTGGCATAAATTACTTTTAAATTTTAAGAATAATTCCTCAATGTGTAAGACGATTCTTCAGAAAATGGATTTTGTCTTTCTAGAATTTGTAAACCATTATAAATCAATTGATTCGGAAAATATTTTTTGCAACTGTTTTTTGAAATCTTTAAAATATTCAGCGTTTTTCATAATTCTCTTGCTGATTTTTTGGCTAAAGTTAATTTTCCTTAAAATATTCATAATAATACATAACGTTCTGATAAACTAGTAATTATCTGTTTTCAGTCTAAAGTGGTAAAACTTATCAACAAAGTGGTAATTTGTGGTAAATTGTGGTAAATATTTTTCTACATTTGCTATAAATCATTAAAAAACGTAACTAATTGAATACCATCATTGGAACATATGAATGTAAGGTCGATGCTAAAGGGAGAGTGCTTTTGCCAGCGCCGCTGAAGAAGCAATTGACTGATTCATTGAACGATGGTTTCGTGTTGAAACGTTCGGTTTTTCAGCCTTGCTTAGAGTTGTATCCAATGTCAGAATGGAATTTAATGATGCAGAAAATCAATAAGTTGAACAGATTTGTAAAGAAAAATAACGATTTTATCAGAAGATTTACGGCTGGTGTGAAAGTGGTAGAAATTGACAATTTGGGAAGACTTTTAATTCCGAAGGATTTAGTGGCTTTCGGAAACATTTCAAAAGATTTAGTGTTGTCTTCGGCAGTAAATATCGTTGAAATCTGGGATAAAGATTTGTATGAAAAATCAATTTCTGGAGATGATATGGATTTTGCAGATTTGGCGGAAGACGTAATGGGAAATATAAATGACGACGACAATGGAATATCATAATCCGGTTTTGTTAATGGAAACTGTGGATGGTTTGGATATCAAGCCAGACGGAGTTTATGTGGATGTGACTTTCGGCGGTGGCGGTCATTCAAAAGAGATTTTAAAAAGATTGGGTCCAAACGGAAGATTATTTGGTTTTGACCAAGACGAAGATGCTCTGGCAAACGCTTTAGAGGATGAAAGATTTACATTAATTAATGAAAATTTCAGGTTCATCAAAAGATTTTTGAGATTTCACGGCGTAAAAAGCGTGGATGGAATTTTGGCTGATTTAGGCGTTTCTTCACATCAATTTGATGTGGCAGAAAGGGGTTTTTCAACTCGTTTTGATGCCGAATTAGACATGAGAATGAGCCAGAAAAATGACCTGAGCGCTTTTAAAGTGGTGAATGAGTACGACGAAGCAAATTTGCGCCGCGTATTTTATGACTACGGAGAATTGAAAAATGCGCCGGCAATTGCAAGAGTGATTTTGGAAGCAAGAGAACTTGAAGTAATTAAAAATACAGAACAGTTAAAAACGGTTCTGGGAAGATTTCTTCCAGCGCACAAAAGCCACAAGATTTTGGCCCAAATGTATCAAGCTATCCGAATTGAAGTAAATCAAGAAATGGATGTTTTGAAAGAATTTTTAGAACAATCTCTAGAAATTTTGAAGCCAGGCGGAAGATTAAGCGTGATTTCCTACCATTCTTTAGAAGACAGATTGGTAAAAAGATACATTAAAAACGGAATGTTTGAAGGCGAGCCAGAACGTGATTTCTTTGGAAATTTCTCGGTTCCGTTCAAAACCATCGGCAAATTAATTGTTCCAAATGATGCTGAAATCAGAATCAACAACAGAGCAAGAAGCGCAAAATTAAGAATCGCAGAAAAAGTTTAGACAAAAAAAAGCCTAAAGCACGAAGTATGAAAGGTGGAGTTTACAGCATATTAAAAGCAAAGTTTCTGATTAATGATGACGCCGCAAAAAACTGGCAGTTCATCATTTTCTTGATTGTTTTGGCTTTGGTTATGATTGCAAATTCACACAATTACGAGCAAAAAACATACAGAATTACAGAATTAGATAAAGAAGTAAAAGAGCTTCGTTCTGAATTTGTGGACAGACGTTCAGAATTAATGAAATTGAAAATGGAATCGACGATTTCAGCAAAAATGGAAGAAAAAATGATTTTTCCATCGTCAGTTCCTCCGAAGAAAATAAAGGTTTTAAAAGAAAAAGAAAAAGGATTTTTTGAGAAATTATGGCAGTAGAAGAAAAAAATATTTCTTATCGAATTTATCTGGTTGCGTTTGCGATCGTGATAATGGCGACTGCTATTTTGGTAAAGCTGACGAATATTCAGTGGGTTGAAGGCGATTATTATAGAAAATTAGCTCAAGACAGAACTGTGAAAAATTTCGTGATTCCGGCAAATAAAGGGAATGTGTATTCTGCAGACGGAAGTTTGTTGGCAACATCAATCCCAAATTACACTGTTCGTTTCGATGCTGTGGCTCCGAAAAAAGAAGATTTTGACAAGAACATAAAAGCCTTGGCAGATTCGCTTGCGATTTTATTAGACAAGCCGAGCACGCATTATTACAATGAATTCAGAAAAGCCAGAGCCAATAAAAACAGGTATTTATTGCTTGCAAGAGGTTTGAGCTACACTGAATTTATGCGAATGAAATCGTTTCCGCTGTTCAATTTAGGAACAAATAAAGGAGGTTTGATTTCAGATCAAAAAACAGTTCGAGAGCATCCGATTGGAAAAATTGCCGAAAGAACCATCGGTTATGAAAGATTTGATGAAAATGGAAACCCAACGAGAATCGGAATCGAAGGCGCTTTTGAAGAATATCTAAACGGAAAAGATGGGAAAATCTTGAAGCAAAAAATCGCAAAAGGACAATGGAAACCAATCAGCGATAACAACCAAGTCGAACCTCAAGACGGTTATGACGTGATTTCGACGATTGACGTTTACATCCAAGATATTGCACACCACGCTTTGTTGAAACAGTTGGAATATTACGAAGCAGAACACGGTTGCGTTGTGGTTATGGAAGCAAAAACGGGCGAAGTGAAAGCGATTTCAAACCTTGGAATTGGTACTGACGGTAATTATTATGAAACAATAAATTACGCTGTAGCAGAATCTCACGAGCCAGGTTCTACCTTTAAATTAATTGATTTGATTGCTTTGATTGACGATAACAAAGTAGATACGAGCAAAGTATATGACAGTCACGGCGGTGATGTTGTTTATCATAATCGTCATGTAACCGACTCAAAAAAAGGCGGTTACGGAAAAGTGTCGCTAGCAAGAGGTTTTGAATTGTCATCCAATACAATCATGGCTCAGGCGGTTTATGAAAATTATAAAGACAATCCGAAGCAATTTGTGGATAGAATTAATGCAATGGGTTTGAACAAGCCATTGGGATTGCCTTTTAAAGGAGAAGGAATTCCGTTTATTCCGCAGCCGAAAACAAAAAGATGGAATGGAATTTCACTTCCTTGGATGGCTTACGGTTACGGAGTTTCGATGACGCCGTTGCAGACTCTGACTGTTTATAACGCGATTGCAAACAACGGAGAAATGGTAAAACCAATCTTCGTAAAAGAAATTAAAGAGTGGAATAAGACGATTAAAAAGTTTGATAAAGAAGTGATTAATCCAAGAATCTGCTCAGACGAAACGGTTAAAAAAGTCAGAAAGATTCTAGAAAATACAGTAAAAAAAGGAACGGGTTCTAAATTGTATTCGAAAGATTTTTCTATGGCAGGGAAAACAGGAACTGCGCAAGTGGATTATGCTAAAGGAAAACATTCAGATGCAATGTATTATGCGTCTTCTTTTGCCGGCTATTTTCCAGCGGATAATCCAAAATATTCTTGCATTGTAATTATTCACAAGCCAAGCAAGAGCAAAGGTTTTTATGGAGGAGATGTTTCTGGGCCGGTTTTTAAAAGAATCGCCCAAAAAATTTTTACGGATGTTCCTTCTACGAATGAAATAAAAAATTTAGACAGAAAGAGCAAAATGCAAGAAGCAAATTTTGGAAAATATTCCAACTTGGTTTCTTCAGAAAAAGTTCCGAATGTTCACGGAATGCCAGGAATGGACGCTGTTGCGCTTTTTGAAAACTTAAAGATGAAAGTGAAAGTAATCGGAGTTGGAAAAGTAAAAAAACAGTCGATCCAAGCAGGCCAGCCAATTATTAAAAACAACACCATAACATTAGAATTGTCGTGAGTATTCTAAAAGACATATTATATAAAGTGGCGATTGAAGCGGTAAAAGGTTCAACGGAAATTGCTGTAAACAACATCGACTTCGATTCAAGAAAGATTGAAGAAAATGACGTCTTTATTGCAATCAGAGGAACTGTTGCTGATGGTCACGAATTCATTGAAACTGCGATTAACAAAGGCGCAATAGCAATTATCTGCGACACGTTTCCAGAAAATATTGTTGCCGGAGTAACTTATGTTCAAGTAAAAGATACCAATAGAGCTTTGGCTTACATGGCTTCCAATTTTTACGGAAATCCGTCGTCAAATTTGAAATTGGTCGGAATCACAGGAACAAATGGCAAAACAACCATCGCTTCATTATTGTTTCAATTGTTCAAAAAAGCGGGGTACAAAGTCGGTTTGCTTTCTACGGTTAAAAACGTAGTTGACAATGTGGAATACAAGTCAATGCTGACAACTTCAGATTCCATTACCATAAATAAGTTCTTGAAACAAATGAACGATGCCGGCGTAGAATATTGCTTTATGGAAGTAAGTTCACACGGAATCGCTCAAAAAAGAACCGAAGGTTTGCAGTTTGCAGGAGGTGTTTTTACCAACCTTTCGCACGACCATTTAGATTATCACAAAACATTTGCGGAATACCGCGATGTGAAAAAAATATTTTTTGACCAATTGCCAAAATCAGCTTTCGCATTAGTGAATTCTGACGATAAAAACGGTCCAATAATGTTGCAAAATACGGGAGCGAAAAAACTGACTTACGCCTTGAAATCTTACGCAGATTACAGAGCGCAAATTTTAGAAAATCAATTGTCAGGACTGCTTTTGAAAGTAAATGAACAAGAAGTTTGGGTGCGATTAATCGGAACTTTCAATGCGTATAATTTGCTTGCAATTTATGGAACGGCAATCGAATTAGGTTTGGATAATTTAGAAGTTTTGAGATTGCTTTCTGAATTAGAAAGTGTTTCCGGAAGATTCCAATTCATCGTTTCAAAAGATAATATCACGGCGGTTGTGGATTATGCGCATACGCCAGATGCTTTAGAAAATGTCTTGAAAACCATCGAAGATATTCGCACCAAAAACGAGCAATTGATTACAGTTGTGGGTTGCGGTGGCGACAGAGATAAAACAAAACGTCCGATTATGGCCAACATCGCTTCGACATTGAGCGACAAAGCAATTTTGACTTCGGATAATCCAAGAACTGAAAATCCTGAAGCGATTATTGAAGATATGGAAAAAGGCGTGGAGCCCCAAAATTATAAAAAAACGCTTGCGATTTTAGATAGAAAACAAGCGATAAAAACGGCTTGCCAATTGGCACAGCCAAACGATATCATCCTGATTGCAGGAAAAGGACACGAGACTTATCAAGAAATCAACGGCGTCCGCCACGATTTTGACGATATGAAAATTGTAAAAGAACTTTTAGAACAACTGAATAAATAGAGAAACTATGCTATACTATCTATTTGATTATTTACACCAAATGGACGTTCCTGGAACAGGAGTGTTTCAATACATCACGTTCCGTTCTGGGTTGGCAATCATACTTTCGCTATTGATTTCGACCGTTTTTGGAAAAAAAATCATCAACTTTTTGAGAAGACAGCAAGTTGGGGAAACCGTTCGTGAGCTTGGTTTAGCAGGTCAAAATGAAAAAGCAGGAACGCCGACAATGGGCGGACTTATCATTATTATTGCAACTTTGATTCCAGTTTTGTTGTTGGCAAAATTGAACAACATTTATATCGTTTTGCTGATCGTGACCACGCTTTGGATGGGAAGCATCGGATTTTTAGACGATTATATCAAAATTTTCAAAAAAGATAAAGAAGGCTTAAAAGGAAAATTTAAAGTTATCGGGCAAGTTGGTTTGGGATTGATCGTAGGAACGGTTTTATATTTCCATCCGCAAGTTACGGTTCGAACAGATACAGGAAGTACGAATATTTTTGCAACAAATCAAACAACGGTTTCTGCAGCGCCTTTGGAAGAAAAATCAACGGCAACAACAATTCCGTTTTTTAAAGATAATGAGTTTGATTATGCCGAAATCCTTTCTTTTTTAGGAGATAATTATAAGGATTTTGCCTGGCTGATTTTTATTCCGGTCGTAATATTTATCATCACGGCGGTTTCAAACGGAGCCAATCTTACAGACGGAATCGACGGTTTGGCTGCAGGAACTTCCGCAATTTCAGTAGTCGCTTTGGGGATTTTTACCTTCGTCTCAGGTAACATTATTTTCTCGAATTATCTGAACATAATGTACATTCCAAATGCGGGAGAAATGACGGTCTACATCGCCGCCTTTGTCGGCGCGCTCGTCGGATTTCTTTGGTACAATACCTACCCGGCCACAGTTTTTATGGGCGATACCGGAAGTTTGACCATCGGCGGAATCATTGCCGTTTTGGCAATTGCAGTTAGAAAAGAAATGATGATTCCTGTATTGTGCGGAATTTTCTTGGCAGAGAATTTCTCAGTGATTTTGCAGGTTTCTTACTTTAAATATACAAAAAAACGTTTCGGCGAAGGCCGAAGAATATTTTTGATGTCGCCATTGCATCACCATTACCAGAAGAAGGGTTATCACGAAAGTAAAATCGTGACCCGCTTCTGGATCGTGGGAATTTTGCTGGCAATTCTGTCAATCGTAACCTTAAAACTAAGATAAATGGAACAAAGGTTAGTCATTTTAGGCGGAGGAGAAAGCGGTGTAGGAACTGCAATTCTTGGTAAGAAAAAAGGATACGATGTTTTCGTTTCTGATTTCGGAAAAATTAAAAATAATTACAAAGAAGTTCTTGGTCTTCACGGTATCAAATGGGAAGAGGAAAAGCATACAGAAGATTTGATTCTCAATGCTGATTTGGTAATGAAAAGTCCAGGGATTCCTGATAAGTCGCCAATCGTAAAAAAGCTTTTGGGTAAAGAAATCAAAGTAATTTCTGAAATAGAATTTGCGATTCAATATACCAAGGCAATAACCGTCGGAATTACCGGAAGCAACGGAAAAACGACAACGACAATGCTGACGTATCACTTGCTGAAACAAGGCGGTATCAGCGTTGGTTTGGCCGGAAACATCGGAAAAAGTTTCGCTTGGCAGGTTGCTGACGACAAACACGATGTTTATGTTCTTGAATTGAGCAGTTTCCAGCTGGACGGAATCATAGATTACAAACCGCATATTGCCATAATCACGAACATCAGTCCAGATCATTTAGACCGATATGATTATGATTACGGAAAATACATCGCAGCAAAATTTAGAATTACAGAAAACCAGACTGAAGAAGATTTTCTGATTTATGATGCTGACGACGAAGCCATCGCAAACTGGCTAAAAATGAATAAAACAAAAGCGCAATTAGTGCCTTTTTCAATGACAAAAACATACGAAAACGGCGCCTTTGCAACAGAAGAAAATATCAATATAAACATCAATAACGAAGAATTTGTTATGCCACAAGACAAACTAGCTTTAGAAGGAAAACACAACGTGAAAAATGCAATGGCTGCGACTACGGTTGCCCAATTATTGCGAATCAGAAAATCTACAATCCGTGAGAGCCTTTCTGATTTTCAAGGCGTGGAACATCGTTTGGAAAAAGTGCTGAAAATTCAAAACGTTCAGTATGTTAATGATTCAAAAGCGACGAATGTAAACGCGGCATTTTATGCGTTAGACAGCATGAATACGCCAACCGTTTGGATTGTAGGAGGTGTGGATAAAGGAAATGATTACGCAGAATTGATGCCTTTGGTTCGCGAAAAAGTTAAAGCAATCATCTGCCTTGGAATTGATAACAAAAAAATTATCGATGCTTTTGGCGATGTTGTAGATGAAATGATTGAAGCAAATAATATGGTTGACGCTGTAAAATTAGCACAGAGAATGTCTGAAAAAGGCGATACAGTTTTACTTTCTCCAGCTTGCGCAAGTTTTGATTTATTCGAAAGTTACGAAGACAGAGGAAGACAATTTAAGCAAGCCATTCAGAATCTGTAATAAAAAGCGCAATCTATTTGTCATCCCGAGCGCAGTCGAGGGAAAGTTTGAAAAGCCAAAAATAAAATGTAAGAGATTATGAAAGAGTTTATAAACAATCTTAAAGGAGACAAGGTCATTTGGGCATTCATCGCCCTTTTGGCGCTGATTTCCTTTATGCCTGTTTACAGCGCGAGTAGTAATTTGGCCTATGGCGCAAACGGTTCTGGAAATACAGTGAGCTTTTTGATCAAACATTTCGCCCACGTCGGGATCGGATTTTTGATCGTTTATTTGGTTCATAAAGTGCCATATCATTACTTCAAGGCGATTTCTATGATCGCTTTGCCAATTGTTTGGTTACTGTTGCTTTACACTTTATTGCAAGGAAAAACTATCGGAGGCGCCAATGCCAGCCGTTGGATTAATATTCCATTTATCGGAATAGGTTTCCAGACTTCCACTTTAGCGTCAATGGTTTTGATGGTTTATGTGGCAAGGTATTTGGCCAAGAAAAGAGAAGTTGAAGATTCGTTCCAAAAGTCAGCTTTAGAATTATGGCTTCCGGTTTTTGCGATTTTAATGCTGATTCTTCCGGCTAACTTTTCAACAGCGGCTTTGATTTTTGCAATGGTTTCAATGTTGGTTTTCGTAGGGAAATATCCGTTGAAATATTTGGGAATTATCATCGGGACTGGAATAATCGCTTTGACATTTTTTATACTGATTGCAAAAGCATTTCCAGATGCGTTCCCAAACCGTGTGGATACTTGGGTAAGCCGTATTGAAAATTTCACGAGCGATAAACCAGACGAAGATAATTACCAAATCGAAAAAGCGAAAATTGCAATTGCTACAGGCGGATTTTACGGAGTTGGACCAGGAAAAAGTGTTCAAAAAAACTTCTTGCCACAGTCTTCTTCCGATTTTATTTACGCCATTATCGTTGAAGAAAATGGATTGATCGGAGCCGTCGTGATCATGTTTTTGTACATCATGCTTTTCATACGATTTTTGATTGCTTCGCACAAAGCAAATACGCTATTCGGAAAATTATTAGTCGTCGGATTAGGATTTCCAATCGTATTCCAAGCGTTGATAAATATGGCCGTTGCCGTAGAATTATTGCCGGTAACTGGACAAACATTGCCATTGATAAGTAGCGGAGGAAGTTCCATTTGGATGACCTGCGTTTCGCTCGGAATTATTTTAAGCGTAACCAAAAAAGACGAAGAAATTGCCCAAGAAATTCTAGAAAAAGCAAAACGTGAAGAAGCGCTTCAAAGATTAATCGAAAGAGAAATGAACGGCGAATTAGACGATGAAGAAGAGAAAAATGAAGAGGAAGAAAGCGAATACACAAACGAAAAAGTAGAACAAAGATACGCGATCGAGGATTTAAGCGACAATCCAATGAAAGCGGTAATGGGGAAATAATTTAAGATTGCAGATTTAAGATTTCAGTTTGAAATTTAAAAAATCCTTTTAATCTGCGTAATCAGTGGCTAAAAAAAAAATCAGTAGAGAATAAATCTGCGGTAAAAAGTTTAAAATAAAAAATGCAAAAATTAAAATTCATATTAAGCGGAGGCGGGACTGGCGGACACATCTACCCAGCAATCGCTATTGCAAATGAATTAAAAGAGCGTTTTCCAGATTGTGAAATTTTGTTCGTTGGAGCAAAAGATAAAATGGAAATGCAGAAAGTACCGCAAGCTGGTTACCAAATAAAAGGACTTTGGATTTCAGGAATACAAAGAAGATTGACTTTTGATAATTCCCTTTTTCCCTTTAAGCTTTTTGACAGTTTGTTGAAATCAAGAACGATTATCAAATATTTCAAGCCAAATGTGGTTATTGGAACCGGAGGTTTTGCCAGCGGACCGTTGTTGAGAGTTGCCGGTTTTGCCGGAATTCCAACAGTAATTCAGGAACAAAACTCCTATCCAGGAATTACAAATAAGTGGTTGAGCGCCAAAGCAAGTAAAATTTGTGTAGCGTATGAAAATTTAGAACGTTTTTTTCCGAAGAATAAAATTGTAATGACAGGAAATCCGGTGCGTCAAGATCTTATTGACATCCACGGAAAAAATGCAGAAGCAAGAGAATATTTCAAATTAGATGCCGATAAAAAAGTATTGTTGATTCTCGGCGGAAGCCTTGGTTCTAGAAGAATCAACCAATTAATTGCAAAAGAATTGGTGAATTTCACTTCTCAAAATGTACAGATTATTTGGCAATGCGGAAAATTCTACATTGATGAATACCAGCATTTCAACGAGAAGGAAAACGTACAAGTCGTTTCGTTTATTGATAGAATGGATTTGGTTTATGCTTCGGCAGATTTCATTATTTCAAGAGCTGGCGCATCGTCAGTTTCTGAATTATGTTTGGTTGGTAAACCGGTAATTTTCATTCCATCGCCAAATGTAGCGGAAGACCATCAGACCAAAAATGCCAAAGCAATTGTGGATAAAAATGGAGCTTTAATGATCAAAGAAAGTGAATTGGATACAAAATTCACCGAGACTTTCAATAATCTTTTGAGCGACCAAGATTTACAAAATAGCTTAATTCAAAACATAAAAAAACTGGCCACGCCAAATGCAACAAAAGATATTGTTGACGAGATAATTAAATTGATAAAATAGGCAATAGACAAAAGAAAATAGCCAAGAGTTTAAAAAACTCTGCAACTTAGAAACTAAAAAAAAATGAATTTAAATCAGATACATAACGTTTATTTCATCGGAATCGGAGGCATCGGAATGAGTGCTTTGGCACGCTATTTCAAGGCTATCGGAAAAAATGTATCTGGTTATGACAAGACAGAAACCGAATTGACGCAAGAATTGGCTTCCATCGGAATTGCTATTCATTTTGAAGATTCGATTGAATTAATTCCGAAGGATTATTTCGTAGAAAATACATTGGTGATTATCACGCCGGCAGTACCAAAAACACATTCGGAATGGAATTACTTTTTGGAAAGAGAATATCAAATTAAAAAAAGGGCAGAAGTACTTGGAATTATTACCAAAGACACTTTCTGTTTTGCAGTTGCTGGAACACATGGAAAAACGACAACTTCCAGTATTTTGGGGCATATTTTATACGAAAGTGGTGTTGATGTAACAGCTTTTTTAGGTGGCATTGTAGAAAATTACAATTCAAATTTAATCGGAAGCGGAAAAACAGTGACAGTTGTAGAAGCTGATGAATTTGACCGTTCGTTTTTGCATTTGCATCCAAATATTGCCTGCATCACTTCTATGGACGCTGACCATTTGGATATTTATGGCGATGCGGCTTCGATTGAGGCTTCGTTCGTTGAATTTGCTGACAAAGTAGAAGATAAAAGCAATTTATTTATCGTAAAAGGATTGCCTTTAGAAGGGATTTCGGTTGCAGTAAACGAAGACGCTGTATTTCGTGCTTTCGATGTCAGAATTGAAAACAGCGCTTATGTTTTTGACGTAGAAACGCCGACGGGAATCGTAAAAGATTTGAAATTTAATTTGCCAGGAAAGCACAATCTGACTAATGCGTTAATTGCTTTTGCGATGGCAAATACTTACGGAGTTGAAACTGATAAAATCGCGAAAGCGTTATTTTCTTTCAAAGGTGTAAAACGTAGATTTTCGTACCAGATTAAAGAAGATAATTTGGTTTATATCGATGATTATGCACATCATCCGACAGAAATAAATGCAGTAAATCAAGCCGTTAGAGAATTATATCCAAATGAAAAAGTTTTGGCGATTTTTCAGCCGCATCTTTTCAGCAGAACAAGAGATTTCATCGACGGATTTGCAGAAAGCTTGTCACAATTTGACGAAGTGATTTTGTTAGATATTTATCCGGCGAGAGAATTGCCAATTGAAGGCGTGAATTCTCAATGGTTATTAGAAAAAATAACAAATAATAACAAGAAATTAGTTGCAAAATCCGAATTAATTTCCGTAATTTTAAATAGTGACGCAAAAGTGATTGTGACGATTGGCGCGGGAGATATCGGTGAATTAGTGAAACCAATTAAACAAGCATTGCATGAAAAAGTTTAACTGGATAAATGTAAAATTGATAGGAATGTTTGCCTTGGTAATCTTCCTTTTCTCGTTCACTTCAAAGCGAAACGAAGAGCGAAAATTGAAGAAAACGATGGTTGAATTTGTTGACGAAAGTAGTCCGTTTATTACAGAAGAGGCGGTTAATAAATTGTTAATAGAAAATAATTCAACCCCTAGTAGCATTCGAAAAGATAAGTTAGATTTGAATGAATTGGAAAAAACGCTCGATTCTCACAACATGATACAAAAGTGTGAGGTATTCGTGAGTGTTGATGGTGTCTTAAAAGCTGTTGTAAAACAGAAAACGCCTGTTGCCCGCATATTTGGTAGTGAAAGTTCTTTTTATATTGATAATGAGGGACATGAAATGCCATTGTCGAGCAATTATACAGCAAGAGTTCCGATTGTTTCGGGGGAAATTAATGCCAAAAATAATAAGGATTTAACGAAGTTATTTTGCTACATCCATGAAGATGATTTTTTGAGAAAAAATATCATTGGAATAGAAATTATGCCCAGCGGTGGCGTAAAAATGAGGAACAGAAATTTCAATTATGTGATTGATTTCGGAAAAACTATAAATGTTGAAAAGAAATTCAAGAACTATAAAGCGTTTTTTCAAAAGGCAGTTCAGGATAGTTTGATAAATAAATACAAGACAGTAAATCTGAAGTTTACACAACAGGTAGTGTGCACCAAAAATTAGGATATGGAAAAAGAAAGTATTGCAGTAGGTTTAGACATTGGGACAACCAAGATTGTCGCTATGATTGGCAAGAAAAATGAATATGGAAA